>PPCM01000166.1_pt1 | contig 94045 bp, 76 predicted proteins | sample 1555541 | NCBI WGS metagenome assembly PPCM01 (sample SAMN05284479, study PRJNA326546) | Marine sediment metagenome, whole genome shotgun sequencing project. | isolation source: marine sediment | place: Germany: Wadden Sea | collected 2012-09-05 | reverse complement strand
CCATTCATATAAGCGTCTAGTTGTGCTTGATTGGCAGCAATAACGTCATCTATTCCTGAAGCTTTTAGCTCTTCGTTGAACTCAGCTAATAACTCTAAGGTTCCTTCAACGCTTCCACCAGCCCCATTGTTGATTTGTGGTATATATTCTGCAATCACTGTACTAATAACTGAAGCTTCTGTTTGGAAATCACCATCATCAAAAGTATACCCTAAAATAGGTGATATAGTTGCCTTTGCTTCCATTGCTTCACTCAATTCAATGTAATCTGGTCCTGCTGGTGCTTTTATAAGCATCTCACTTGTATTTCCACCTCTGTAGAAAACAGATATGTAGCTACCATTAATAACAGCAATGTTATCTGTTCCTTCTTTAATTTCGTAGTTATCACCTTCAAGTCCTAGATATAAAATATTAGCCACATCTGCATTGGTATAAAGATAGTTTAAAAATTCCATGGCTTTCTCTGGCCTTATACTGTTTGAGGAAATACCCCACATATACTCAGAAACTGTTGAATTGGTAATTTGGGGTTCAACCATTTCAATCCATCCTACTTCAAAATCAGTTCTAGATTGGATACTTACTTTTATGTGCTCACTTATTCCTGTTTGAATAGCAAATAACCTACCAGCACCAAAATAATCTTGTTCTGCTGCTGAATCTGTCGGATCTACAGGTTGTAGTCCCTTTTGTGTCCAGTCAAAAATGCTTAATGCGTAGTCTTTGTACAAATCACTAGCATATAAGTTTTCAATAGTAAGGTCTGCTTGATCATCCATGATAACACCATACATGGATTTATTACCAAATGAAGTGTAGCCGCTGATAAAGTCTGGTATATTCAACTCACCAGTCCCTTGGTAAAATGGCATCATATCAGGTATCTTAGCTTTTACTTCCTCAAGTATAACAGTAAATTCATCAAGTGAACTTATTTTCTCAGGTACATTAACGCCATATTCATCAGCTGCTGTTTTGTTATAGTAAAAACCATTTCCAATAGCATTAAAAGTTTGAGATGGAATTGCTAACTGTTGTCCATTTACATTCCCTGATTTTAAAATCTCTTCACCAAATAAATCAATTAAACCTTGGCCATAATTTTGAAGCATGTTGTCTTCATTCATATCTAATAGCATCTCTGTTCCAACCATTGAAGATAAGCGTTGTACAGTACCTACATGAATAAGATCCATTTTTTCGCCACTGGCAATAGACATACTGGTTTTTTGTGTCAGCTCATTAATCCATATTTCTTGAATATCAACCTTACAGTTAATAGCCGGTTCAATAATTGCATTAATGGCCGCTTCACGGTCTTCCTGGCCGGCATACTCTGTCCCAGGCAGGGTTACAACTTGAATACCAACTGTATAGACTTCTTCATCTTCAGCCTCTTCAACCTCTTCAGCCTCTTCACCATTATCTGATGTTGTTTCCTCACCTGAATTACTGGCGTCAGAAGTTGTATCCCCACTGTCCTTTGAATCACTTTCGCATGCTACCATAACCATTGTCATTGATAATATTAATAGTAACGCAATAATTTTTTTACCTTTCATAATACCTTCTCCTTTTATTTTGATTTATTTTAATAAGATGCTATTAACATCACATTAACCTTAGATTAATCTTAAAAATTATCTTGCAATTATTTTGCATAATATATTTTTGATTATATTGTCTGTAAAACTACTATATTATATTCTGTGTAATAATTTGTATCTATTTCTAATAATTACTATTACCTATTCATGATAATAAACTTTCAATTTACTATAAAAGTCTTCCATTATATAACGTGTGTTTAATGAGTCATACATACGTATTTTTTTACTTGTGTTTACAGTCTCATAGCTCCCATCAGGCTTAATCATTGGAGGCCGACATTCTGTGTATGTTCCAGAATTAGCACTCAGTAGTAAGCCTATTGCCGCTGAGTCTCCAAAGGCCCAACTTCCACCATTAGGAAAGTCTAGAAAATCATCTGTTTTGCTTGGTGGGTTTATTTTGAACATCATCTCTGACATTTCTTTATTTACACGCACTGTATTCTCAAACAAGTACTTCCCGATAGCACCATATGGTGCTACATTGAGATATAACTCCTCTAGACCAGCCTGCAGAGTAGTGTAAGTTTCCTGAGGTATCATCCATACTGGAGCATCTGATTGAAGGAGAGTATTGGCTGCAATAACATCATTCAACATATTGAACTCAAATCCTCCACTTGGATTAGACTTTCCACCAATCCAGATTGCTGTTAACCGGCTTGCAATTTCTGGTTTCATTAAAAGGGCTGTTGCCAGATTGGTTACCGGCCCTTGGTTAATGACAAATAAAGGTCTTTTATCATCCTTCATGGCCTCATCAATTATTTTATCTGCACCTTTTGAACTTACTATATTTTCAGTACTAGTCAAGTTAGTACTGGCCCCCTTCAGTATAGGGATATCTTTCACACCCATAAGATTGACAACTTTTTTAATTTCTTCTAAGCTCATCTTCATTGAATCCGCTTGAGTACTACCAAAATGTTCAGCTATAATTGCACAAACTTTTACTTTTTGGCTCATCAAAGCATGTGCAATTGCATATTGATCATCACATTCGCATGCAGCATCTGTATCAATTATCACCCTTACTTTTTTAATATCAGGTATTGTGTATACATCATTGTTCATCAAAATACTCCTTATTTTCTTGCCGTCTGTACCGCTACTGCAATCATTTTTTATTTGTCATCTTAACTATAGTTACATTCAATTATTATTCTAAAAATTATCCTTACTAAAACGTAAGCCTCGATTTTCTTCAACCACATCTAGAATCTTTGGTTTTTCTTGGTAAAAATCATTCGGTGAGTGGAGAATATAGTGTAGCTCTCCTTTCCTATTTTCAAATAGCATACCATGCCCTCCATTCCCTGAAAAAACAGGTTCAGGTAAATGTTCCCAAGGGCCACTAAGCTTACCGGACTCTGAAATAGCCTGACCTACCGTGTAGCCTTTCTCCCCCCAACTTGACCAAGTCAAAACCAAGGCTCCGCTTGATAATCTATGACAAGTAGGTCCATCAGAAAAATATACATCACCTTCAATCCCAAACTCTTTTTTTGCAAAAGGAATCGGCACTGTCCAAGGCGCATCTTTGGCAGAAAAAATGACTTTTATCTCAGAAGCTATCTTCTCCAAGTTCTCACTAAGTTGAACTATACACATATGTCCTTCTGGAACATCTTCAAAGGAATGCGAAAAAATTAAGTAAGGTTTTTCATCTTCAAAGAAGAGGGTTCCATCAAGACAGGACCAGTCTTTAGGGGTAATGGCTTCCTTGCTAATTGGCTTAAAGGGACCCATTGCCTTTTCTGATGATAAAATCTGAATCCTCTTATGCTGACCATCTCCAAAAGTTGTAATCAAATAGAACTTGTTACGATAATAGATACATTCCGGTGCCCAGAAATTCTGGTCTGCCCAAAAATCTTGAGATCGTTTAAAGATTTCATGAGGTCCACTCCAAGTTTCCAAATCCTGGCTTATATAGCAGTCAAAACCATCGGCTTTTCCCCAACAGGTCCCTGCTCTAGTTCCATACATATAATACGTGTCTTCATGATCTAATATATATGGATCTCTGATGTATATTTCATCAATTTTCATATATCTCCTTTAAAACTCGTCTCTAATAGCTCTCGGCTAAAGCTTTACTGATTTGGCTTTATATCGTTTCTTTAATTCAACTTAATACAAATTTTATCATGTGAACCAGCTTACTTCATCCAATTTGCTCATTCACTTTTATAACTATAACAAGGAGTTTTAATATTTTTTTTTTGCCGCAATCAAATATAAGACTTTAGCTGCACATTTTTCTTATAATATAGGATATTTTATATCTCTCTTTAATTTTAATACAAATTATTGTATAATTAATATAAACAAGCTATCAAATATGGAGGTTATATATGATTTTTAGCCAGTTCCCTAATATCAACCCTGACATGCCTTATTCCATTTCAATAAAAAAACAGTTCTCAAACGAACTTCAATGGGATTATGATTTTTCAGTTTTCTTTATCCTTCAGGGGCAGATTAATATTAACATAGATGATAAGGGCCATCTCCTATCTCAGAATGATATTTTTTTTCTAGAACCTTTTCATACCTTTTCAATCATTACCTCTTCGAAAGACATCCAGGTTCTTCATTTGATTATTAATTCCGATTATATTAAAAAGTTAGTCCCGGATTATCTATATATCAAGTACAAGACCAATTATATTAGAATGTCTTCTGAGTCCAATCCACACCTAGCTCTGGTTAAGAATATAAGCCAGATTGTTTTTCACACTATCAAAGTAGGACATAGCGAAAAACTTAAATGCACAGCCTCAGTAACAAATATACTATCCTTTCTTATTGATAACTTTGGTGAAATGAATAAAGAAATCGACCACCAGACAAACTATTCCAAAGATCGGATTAAAGACATTATTACTTATATCAATGAACACTATAGGGATAAGATTATGGTTAAACATATATCAGACCATTTAGGTATCCATCCGCAATATTTTTCTAGCTTCTTTAAAAAGTATTTCAAAAAAACCTTTATTGAATTTCTAAACCAATACCGAATTTACCGCTCAATAAATCAACTTGTGCACACCAATAATAGCATCTTATCTATTGCCATAGACAACGGCTTTTCCAGCCACAAGACCTACAGTAGTTTTTTTAAGAAAATATTCCACGTAACACCCAGCAGCTATAGGGCCGATTATCAACCTGCTAATCCTAGCAACCAATTGGGAGCTGATATAGACCAAGGCCTTTTCAGTTATCTTCAAGAATATTGGAATGAGGACTTGGGAAATTCAAGCAATGAAAGAAAAATACAGCGGCACATTTCTTTGAACTTTGACTTTAAAGACAACAATCACCAAATGCAACATAATAAACGCCCCTTGTTCATTGATTCAGGAAGAGCTTCTTCTTGTCTGCGTGGTGAAATTCAATCTATTATAAGAACTGCAAAAAAAGACTTAGATTTTGACTTTTTAAGGTTTAAAGATATATTTTCTGATGATTTGTTTGTCTATCATGAAGGCGCTAATAAAATGCCAGAGTTTAACTGGCATTATATAGATATTATCATTGATTTTCTTGTATCCCAAAATATTAAGCCATTTTTAGAAATTGGCTATATGCCAAGAGACTTAGCCTCTAAAAAGCAATTTGCTGGCTGGAACTTCCAGCCCAATGTAAGTCAGCCAAAATCAGAGGAAAAATGGGCTCTACTAGTTACCAACTTCCTCAAACACTGTATGGGTCGTTATGGCATCCAAGAAGTCTTGACCTGGTATTTTGACTTCTGGATTTGTCCTGACATTCCAATTAAAGATGGTTTCTGGAATGATTCTATGGAAGAATTTTTCCATTTTTATTATGTTACCTATCAGGCAGTTAAATCTGTTGACCAACGAATCCAACTCGGTTCCCCTAACTTTTCAACGATATGGGGCATGGATTGGTATGAGGCATTTTTCAACTTTTGCAAAGAAAAGGACCTCTTTCCCAATTATATATCTACACGGACCTATAGTATGGAAACAGTTATCAGCAACCCGAAGTTTATCTCATATACCACTGACCAGGAAATAAGCTTTACCCTGCCCGACAAAGATAACATTTCACACCAGTTAAATGAACTACAATCCATTATGGATCATCACCTGTTTGGCGACCTACAAATAATTGTTTCTAATTGGAATATCTCCTTTCTACCAATAGATCTGACTAGAGATACAGGTTTTATGGCGGCCTATTATGCCTATATAAAGACAAAAACTATAAACCAAACCTATGGGTTGTGCTTTCAATCTTTAAGTGATATGAATGAAGAATTTTATCCACCTAACAACCTCTTTCATGGTGGAACAGGTATGGTTGACTTTTATGGTCTAAAAAAATCTGTCTACCACGCCGCTGCCCTCTTTTCCAAGTTAGGTAATCAAGTTATTGATACTTCAGATTTTTATATTGTTTGTAAATCTAATAGGGGCTACCAGATCATGGTGTTCAACCTTAGTTATTACGATGCTCTCTATAGAAATGCTGACCGGTCTGGTCTCTCCTATAAACAGCGCTACAATATATACGAAGAAGGAGATGTTATGAACATACATATCTTAATAGACATTGACCCCGGTTCCTATTCAATAAAAAAAAGCCAGCTTAATCGGGTCTCTGGCTCATCCTTTGATACTTGGCTGAATATGGGCGCTCCAGAGGAGCTAAACGCTTCACTGGTAGAATATATCAAGAGTAAAAGCACACCTATTACTGTTTATGATAGAGAAGACGTTTCTTCAAGTCTTATTATTGATACCCTTGTGGAATCACACGAGGTGATTTTATTTGAAATAGAGCGAAGTATTTAGGTATAGTAATGCTTATCCCTGTTTACTCCGTGTATTATCAATAACACGTCCTTTTAACATTTGCTGACTTGATACGAGAATTCATTATCATGGGTGAATTATATCATCATATTTCTTTTTATATTGTTTTATTTACCAAACAATTTATAAATGTAGAAAATACACTCTCTTCCATAAATCATTTAAAACTTTTTATTACTACTATTTCAATGACACTGACTGCTTTACCTGTAATTTTTCATCATTGCATATGCTTATGTTTGTCGGTTTCATGCTTAATTGAATAGATTCACACAAAAAAGTCCCCCCCCATGTAAATATCTGTCATTGGGGGGGGCACTCAGTACTTGAAGTTATTTCATATCACTTACTTATCATTAGTAAACTGTATATTTGTGTTATATCTTAAAACCTTCAATACTGATATTTAACTTATGAATAACAGTTCCTAAACTGTCTGACATCTGTTCAAGTTCATCCGCTAAAGCTTTTTGTTCTTCTCCTGACGCTAGTACCTGTTCAATTGCCGCAGCCGTTTGTTCTGCGATACTTGCAATGGATGATGTAGCGTCTATGGCTTCTCCTTGGATCGTTTCAAGACCCGATAACATAAGATGGACTTTTCCAATTTCTAAACTAATTTCATCCATATCACTGACGATGATTTTGAAAGTATCATCCGTGTCTTTAACAGCTTTTACTTGTTTGGCAAAAATACTAGATCCTTCATCAATCTTTCGTCCCGTTTCCGTAGTAGCCTCATATATTCCATTGACAATGCTTGAAATACTTTTGGTTGCACCTGTAGATTGTTCAGCAAGTTTTCTAACTTCATCTGCAACAACAGCAAATCCTTTACCAGCCTCACCTGCTCGAGCAGCCTCAATGGCTGCATTTAATGCTAGTAAGTTTGTTTGATCACTGATACCAGCTATAAGGTCAACAATTTCTAATATATTTTTAAACTCCTCAACTAAATTCTTAATATCTACGCTAATATCCTCTGTCAACTTTATGGTGTTTCTTGTTGAACTATTCAATTCCTCTATTGTGAACGCAGCACTTGAACTAACTTCTTTTGTTCTCGTGGTTGCTTCTATAACTGAATTGAAAGTGGTTTCTGTATCCTTTATTTTAGAAGACAACTCTCTAATCACACTAGTAGCTTTTTCTGCATCTACAGCTTGTTCGGTTGCACCTGTTGCAACCGATTCAACTGCCTGCATAATCTCATTAGAAGCACATGCTGACTGTTTGGCTATCATATTTAAATGTTTAGCATCTTCCGATACTTCCAATGTAATATCGCTGCTATCTTTGATTAAACTGCCAATATTCTTAGTCATCTTATTAAAACTTTGGGATAGCTGACCAATCTCATAGCGTCCAATAATATTTGATTTAGTTGTCAAATCTCCCTGTTCCATTTTCTTTATTAAGCTTTTAAAGTAATTAATTGGTCTTGTAATAGTAATGGCAACCAAAACGCCTGCAATAATAGCAATTAAGCTTGCTACAACTGCCGATACCCCTGTGACTAATTTCAAACTTTCTGTTGTTTTATAGATAAAGCTAGTTGGTATAGCTTGTAGCACTATCCAACCATTATCCAGTTGTGAATAAGTCACTAATTGTTCAGCATCAAATCCTAATGAAGAAACGAAACCACCACTATTAGATTTATCAGACTCAATATTTTCATTAATTATATTTCTTATTTCATGAGCACTTTCTAAAATAGTTGCTTTTGACTCAGCTATGTTTGAGTTTATAACGACACCATTTTTATCTATCACATAATACGATGTCATTATCTTTTGCATTTGATCCTCATTCAAGTCCATATCTTTAATAAAGGAGGCATCATCTCTCAGTGAATAATCGACACCTCCTATAAGTAGGTCGTCCAATAAATAGTCTTTATTAACCTCGATAATAAGGGCTCCTTTGTTACCACCCAGTTCTCCAAATCTGCGCATTGTAAACAAACTATCGAGACCAAATTCATCATAAGACCAATGAAGGCTTCCATTATTTTCAGTAATGATCTTATAAGAATCACTTTCAAAATAATCATTAATAAAGTTATCTGTTTTGTATTCTTGCACATCAGGATAACAAATAACTTCATTTGGCTTAACAAACAATATATTTTTTATATATTCATTTGAAGCACTTGTTGATCGTAACACTGGGTCAATAACGGCCTTTCTCTCATTCATTAAGTAAAATGCATTCTCGTAATCTTCCTCATTTTTTTTTACAACATTTGTAAGATCAAAATTTGTAACAAGCTGCACTGTAGTTGATTCGATATTACCTAATTTTAACTCCATATTTGCAGTAATTTTTTCTGTCAGATTAACATTCGCATTTTTCACTTCTTTTAGTATATCTTTTTGAGCTATATTTAAGATTATGACAGCCACAATCAGCATAGGTACGACACCAATAGTTATGTTCGAAATGATTAATTTAAGGAATATCGACATACGTTCATATTTGCTTTTAACCGAACTTTCATTCCCAACTTGATTGTTACGCCTATTTTTCTTAATGCGTTTTAGAGTTTTCATTTCTAACCTGTCCTTTCATTTTATCAGTGATCCGATACGATATAGACTTTACTTTATATGCTGACTATTTTAGTGTTTTCTTAATTCACGCTATAACCTCCTGAAATTATAAAAACATATACATTAAACTGTTATATACGCTCCTACACTTAAGCGAGTTCCATCTATTTGCCGAAAAAGACCTTATTTTGTGAACTATTACATTTAATATGTTACCATACTTGTATGGTAGAGTCAATCTTAGCTCTTTTGTATGTGTATTCACTCAAAAAACTGTTTTATATAAAAACCTTGATATATTCCACGTTTTATAATAATAGACTAGATTTATCAAAATATTACTTATCACCTTTAGTATCTAATAACACTGTTTACTGCCTCATGCCACTCATCCATAAGTTTATCCATTTCACCTTTATTATCCCTTGGCTCATAAACTCCTGCTACATCATTTAACCGTTTTAAGTCCTCAAATCCAGTCCACATACCCATCTTCAAACCGCCGAGGTAAATAGCGCCCATAACAGATAGCTCGGTGTTAGCACGCCTTTGTAAAGGTGTAGATAGCAAATCCGTCTGAAGCTGCATGAGAAATTCATTAGATGTTGGACCACCATCCACATTAAGGACTTTCAACTGAGCACCAGCTTCTTCCTCCATTAAAGAAACTAAATCAGCAACCTGATAAGCCATTGATTCAACAGCAGCCCTAATAATATGGGCTTTACCACTTTTTCTTGTCATACCAACAATGCTTGCTCTAGCTTCTGCCTGCCAATAGGGAGCTCCAAGGCCCGAAAAAGCCGGCACAATATAGACAGCTTCATTTGAATCCAAGGAAGAAATCATCTCATCGACTTCATAGTCTTTTTCATAGAGGCATAGATTGTCCTTAACCCATTTCAAAGTATCTCCTGAACTATTAATAATTCCTTCTATAGCATACTTGGTCTGTCCATTATATGACCAGGCTATAGAGGTCATAATCCCTTTATCAGATACAACCATCTGATCACCTGTATACATTAGAATGGATGAACCAGTACCATAGGTTGCTTTACCAAACCCTATCTCAAAGCATTGTTGTCCGAATAAAGCGCCTTGACTATCCCCAATAACGCCTGCAATCGGAACTTCAAACCCTGTCACATTAAGATCTGTTGTGCCATAGAAGTCATTACAGGACTTTATGTGAGGTAACATGTCTCTAGTTACTTCAAATAAATCCAGCAACTCATCATCCCAATCATTATCATAGATATTGTATAGTAGAGTTCTACTTGCATTGGTGTTATCTGAAGCAAAAACTTTTTTTCCTGTCAAGAAATAAACCAAATAAGCATCAACTGTTCCGATGGCTAGATTACCAGCCTCTTTTGCTAGCTTGACCGATGATATGTGTTCAAGTGCCCACTTTATCTTACTACCACTGAAATAAGTGTCTAACTTAAGGCCAGTTTTTTTCATAACCATCTCTTCATAACCATCAGAGATCATCTTTTCACATACTTTTGCCCCTCGTCTACATTGCCAAACCAAGGCATTGTATAATAATTCTCCTGTATTTTTGTCCCAAAATACAATGGTCTCTCTCTGGTTTGTAATTGATAGATTCATAATATCATAGGACTCTCCAGCAAATTCATACGCTTTAGATAAAAGTTCTAAACAATTATTTCGAATCTCAACCATGTCATGTTCCACATAGCTTGCTTGTGGATAATGCTGGGTATGAGCCAAACTATCTTTATAGATAATTGCTCCTTTTTGATTTACCACAACTAGCTTCGTTGCAGATGTACTCTGATCTAAGCCAAATATAACCTTCTCTCTCATAGTTTATATCTTTCCTTTTATATAGTCAGCAATCGCTTCTGCAGTGATACCATAATGGTCAAACACCTGGCTGGTTGTTCCTGCAATGGCTGGCTCATCTGGAATTCCCATTACTTTTACTGTTACCGGCTTATGCTGAACAACAACCTCCGATACAGCTGCTCCAAGGCCGCCATAGATACTATGCTCTTCCACCGTTACTATAAGATTTGTTTCTTCTGCCGCCTTAATAATAGCAGCTTGGTCAAGTGGTTTTAGGGTGTGCATATTCAAGACGCGGACGTCGATGCTGTCTTTTTCAAGAAGTAGTGCTGCATCCAAAGCAATGCGAACTGTTTCTCCACATGCAACCAAAGTCGCCTTATTACCTGAATGCATTTGAACAGCTTTTCCAATTTTGAAATCATAATCCAAACCTTCATATACATCTTCAACGGGATTACGTCCAATTCTTACATAAGTAGGTCCATCTGCTTTAATCATCTCATTGACCAGTTTCTCAGTCTCAAAACGATCTGCTGGTAATACGATTGTCATGTTTGGGATTGCACGCATTACTGCAATATCTTGAACTGAATGGTGACTCATACCAAGGGCACCATAGCTAATACCGCCACTGATTCCAATTAATTTAACATTGGTATTAGAATAAGCCAAATCTACTTTTACTTGTTCAACACTTCGCATACTTAAGAAGCATGCTGGAGAAGCAACAAAAGGTATCTTGCCCATAGAAGCCATACCAGCAGCAACACCAACAATATTTTGCTCCGCTATCCCTGTTTCAACAAACTGGTCAGGGTAGTTCTCTGCAAACTCGTTGAGCTTTGCAGATCCTCTAGAATCACTGGCCAAAACAATAATTTCCTTATTTTCCTTCGCTTTATCTACTAATACGTTATTCACAACTTGTCTATTAGGAATATTATTCATCTTTAATCCTCCACCGCAACAATTAATTGATCAAGTTCATTTATAGCTATAGTCATCTGTTCATCACTTGGTACCTTATGATGCCAAGAGGGTTGATTTTCAATGAATGAAACCCCTTTACCTTTAACCGTATTAGCCAAGACTAAAAGAGGTTTTTTAGATTTTTTTCTATCTGCAGTAAGCACATTAATCAACTCAACCATATCATTGCCATCAATTGATACAACTTCCCATCCAAAGGCTGACCATTTATCAGCTAAGGGTTCAAGACTCATGATGTCCTCCGTTGACCCACTAATCTGTAAAGTGTTTCTATCAATAATCGCTACTAAGTTATCGAGTTTGTAATGGGCGGCAAACATAGCGCCTTCCCATACACTTCCTTCCGCTTGTTCACCATCTCCCATCAAGGTAAAAACCCTGACGTCACTATTATTCTTTTTTGCTGCCAATGCCATTCCTGAGGCGACAGATAAACCATGGCCAAGAGACCCTGTATTCATTTCCACGCCTGGTACTTTATTATTAGGATGTCCGATTAACCTAGAGCCAAATGTACTAAAATTTTCCAGTTCCTTTTTATCAATAAAGCCCTTATCTGCTAATATACACCAAAGAGGTTCAACTGAGTGGCCTTTACTTAGAATAAAGCGATCCCGGTTAGCCATCACTGGATTCTCTGGGTTTACATTCATAACACCATAGTATAAGGCTGTCATTATATCTGTAGCCGAAAGTGCACCACCCGTATGACCTGTATTGGCTCTATGTATGATGGTAAGGATTTCTTTCCTAATCTCAGTTGCCTTGTTCTTCAAGTCTTTTATACTTAACTTTGTATCATCGACTCCTACTATCGTTCTAGCCACTTCGCCTTACCTCCATTCAACCAATCATTGATATCATCAACATTTGTGTCAACCAAATCCAGTTCTATACCTGGTATATATTTAACCGCTTCATAGAGTACAGGAATAACATCTGCATGAACGCCAACGCAATGATGTACATATGGTCCTTCAACCAATTTACGTTCCCATTTAAGCCAATCGTCCACTTCTACCCAGACATATGAACCTCTCGTATACCTGCCTTGAATCCCTCTTGCATGTCCCATAAACAATTTGTATTCACCGTGATCGCCATCAAATCTCAATATAGTCATCTCACCACCGATAATCTCTGTTTCATGGGTCCCAGGTGCGTGGTCTTCAAAAAGGAAATGGTTATTGAAAGTTGCATTACAACTATCGCATCCCAAAGATACTGGAAAGTTACCGCAGTGAAATAAAAGTTCGCCATTATCATTTTGAGTATGCCTTACCGTTAAATCTGCAAAGAATGTCGGTGTTTTTCTCATAGCTGCTTCTTGAGCCATAATTGATGTAATGGCACCATGAACGTCTGTTTCACATGTGACAGGAATAAATTCATCAGTTAATAGGGCATTAGCTAGACAAGGCATAATGTGCATAGAATCCTGAAGAGCAGACCAACATTGAATAGCAATAGCACGGCAACCCTTGGTCTGTGCAAAGAAGTTCATAGCAACTTTTAATGATGCAATACGTCGAATGTCATCATCTTGTATTCGACTAACATCGAGCTTTGCTATAATCTCATCGTAAGTTTTCTTGACAGCGTCATCTTCACTTGCAAAAAGTTCATCTGTCTTGTTCTTAATATCAACTAAGGTAATTGGATAAACTTCAATACCAAATCGCTCAAGTAATTCACCTTCGTTGTACATCATAGTCCAAAAACCTGCTGGTCTAGTTGATATCTGTAGAATACGAAGCTTATTCATTGCTTTAACCACATGAACCGCACCAAGAAAATTCTTGAAACCTCTGTCAAAAAGTGGGTCCTCAAGTCTACAATTAGGTATATAGGTAAAAGGCACATTGAATCTCCTAAGTATTTTACCTGTAGCAAAAAGTCCACACTGTGTATCCCTCAATCTAAATCCATCTTCTAATGGATCTTCGTCTCTTGGCCCCCATAATAGTACAGGTTTACCTACACCTTGTGCTACTCTACAAACCGTATTCTCTGTTCCAAAGTTAGTATGAGGAAAGAAAACTGCATCGACTTTTTCATTATTAAAAAGTTCAATAATTCTGTCTGCATGTTGATCATCATCAAAAAGAAGTCCCTCTGAGTTAATAGATTCTATATCTACTAATTCTACATCTTCCATCCCTTTTATTTTCTCAATTACCAAATCCTTGTACTTATGAGCATCTTCTTTACTAAAAACAAACCTTCTTGTTGCAGCGATACCAAGCTTAATCATACTATTCCTCCAATTCATATTCATACTAAAATATACTGTTCCATTCTAAGTTATCTAATTAATATAATATAGTATTCACTTAATATAAATTAATTGTAACTTAAATATTATAGTTTGTCAATTCCATGTTTTAGTTGCTTTAAGTCTTTTTGAATTTTTTTAAGTTAAGAGCTGAAGTAATAAAAAAAAGCCAACATTCATAGCCTATGAATGTTGGCTTTTTTCTACAAGAATCATTTTTGTTGAATGACTCAATCACTTCTTAATCTTAACGCTTTCTCTAACAATCAATTCAGTATCCACAAGTACAGTTTGTGTGTACAAGAAATCCTTATTTATTTTTTCAACTAAGATATTCACTGCATGACGTCCAATTTCTTCTTTATGAATTCTTATAGTTGTTAACTGTGGAGAAACCATTTTACAAAATGGCATATCATCGATACCAACTATTGAGATATCTTCTGGTATAGCAATCCCTTTTTCTTTCATAGCATTCATAGCTCCAAGAGCTATGATATCATTGTCAGCTATAAAAGCTGGAGCTAATGAATCCACTCCAATAACTTCAAGAAGAGTTATCATATCTTCATAGGCGCCTTCTAGTGTGGGTGCTAAGTCTATTATTTGTTTAGTATCTATGGTCAATTGATGGTAGCTGATTGATTCTTTATAGCTTTTGAATCGACTCTTGAAATTATAGATTGGTATGCTACTTTTCAAGTAGCCAATCTGTAAAAACCCTTGATCTACAAGATATTGAACTGCTTGTTGGCATGCCTTCTCATTGTTCATCAATATGGTATCCACATTATCATCAAACTTCGAATCCAGAACTACAACTGGACATCCAAGGTCCATTATGCCCTCAATATCTTCTTGTTCAAGCTCAGTGCACAAAACAATTAAGCCATCGATATTCTCATGGTACTCTTCTAGAATCTGATCCCTTTGGTTTTCACCAAGTACTAACTCTGATATGAGTAATTCGTAGCCCTTCCCCTTACATTGTAGGCTCACACCTTCAATTAATTCACTAAAAAAAGCTGTATCCGTCAAGACTAGTCCATGCTTCTTTATTCTCAGTAACTTAATAAACTTCTTTTCATCAGGTGTTTTCTGATTTTTTTTAAAATGGTAGCCCATCTCTTCTGCTACTTCAAAAACCTTTTGTCTTGTTTCTTCGCTGACACCATTTTTGTTATTAATTGCAACTGAAACAGCAGCTACTGAAATACCTATATTTTTTGCTATATCACTTAGTTTAACCTTCATATTACCCTCTTAATAATATATTTATTATAGTTAATTATAGCTGAAGGAACTAAATCTATCAAGCTCATTAATGAATTTTAAGTATTATTAAGTAATGGATTGTGTTAGAAATTTTCAAATTCCACTTTAACTGTTCTACTCATAAGAAATTTACCAATGATGGGGAGACTTGAATAAAAAAATGTATTTAAATGGATGTATCTGTATCGAGCTGTTAATCAGCATGCGCAAAATCCAAGGCATAGAGAGAATGAACATGATTCGTAAGGGTCCGGTAAACACAAATTCAGGATTCAAAGAAATCACATTAGTTAATGTGATATTTATTGTTGCTTAGAAAGTGGTACTGCAAAGTTCAAGTTCATACTGTTGAATATTGATAGAGTTCTTGCAACAGAACCTTATTTTGTCAATCTTCCTATTGGGTCCTTTTATTTGTTCCTCTACTTGCCTTATATATCCTAGATTTTCAATGAACTTAAAGTTGGAGATATCATACTTGTTTTTATTTCAACTCGTCCTTCAGTAAACTGTACGACCCTTTGAGTTATATCATAACCACTTAATGGTTCAAATACTAATGCGGTTAATATATATGGATCATTCATTTAGATTTGAATCTCCTATTTCATATGTTGCTCCAATACTATATGTAGATTTTCTACACGTTAATTGCAACAAATAAAATTAGTAATGTCTATATTTCATCAAAACTTGGTCTAATACCATTTTCTCATTAATATAGTAAAAGCCCCTTTGCAGGGGCTTTTACTTATAATTCTTCACTTTACATGTACTGATTCCAATTACTCTGTCCAATTACCTACACTTTTCTCATTATAAATAACCCCTAAGCTAACCATACATCAAGATTTTAGTATTAGAGTTTGCAATGATAATTGTAGCATTAAACAAGTGTAATCCATCATCTATATATTTATTACACATATTTTTCTATTGTTTGTCTAACAGACCCAATTCCTTGAATCATCTCAATAAAAATATCTTCAATTTTTTTTCCAAGTCCACATTCATACAGATTAATGCCAAATATTTTCTCACTTGATAATATGAGTTGTAAATCAGTAGTTTTGTCTCCAATACTAACTTTAGACATTATTGCTTGTAGTTCATTTGCCATTGGGTCAGGACTGATATTAAATGCCTGACCTAGATCATCAACACCCATAAGATATCGACACCATGCAGCAATCGCTATAGGGATTCCAACGAGGGTACTTGGATCAAGCGTATCACTTTTACTGTAGGCTTTGATTGTTTCACCAAATCTTATTCCCACTTTTTGAGAAGTGTCTGTTGCAATACGTTGGGGCGTATCAGGTATATAAGGATTTTTAAACCGCTCTTCCACGACTTCTTCTAAAAATGATTCAGGGTTGATAATTATAGGATCAACAACAACTTTCATGCCTTCATCATAGCCTATTTTTTTGACAAGACGGTATAAAATATTATCCTTCATTTCATCCGCTATTAATGTGTGCCCAAGCAGGCAGCCTGTGACAGCCAATGCTGTATGAAGGGGATTTAAGCACGTTGTTACTTTCATGGTCTCAATACGATTAACCGTTTGCCTATCTGTAAATATCACGTCTGCATCCTCAAGCATAGGACGTCCATTAGTAAATTTGTCTTCAATAACAAGATACTCTGAGATTTCTGCATTGACAAATGGCGCCATATAACTATTTTTAGACGTTATTATTGAATCCATGTTTTCTAACCCATGCTCTACCAATTCTTCTTTAACTGCATCGGAAGGTCTTGGTGTAATCTTATCAATCATACTCAGTGGGAATGTAATTTTGCTTTCGTCTTTAAGGTAGTCAATAAAACCTACCTCAATGTTCCCTTTAACCAGCCACTCTTTTGCAATATTTAAAACTGCTTCCTTGAGTAAATCGCCATTATGAGAACAATTATCCATACTTACTAATGTAATAGGGTATGCACCTTTTTTATAGCGTTTATAACAAAGACTTGCTATAATACTCATCGTATGAATCGATTGTCCAGGACCCTTTTCAATGTCTGCTTTGACAACATCTAAAAACTCATCTTTTGCATTCTTTATGGCATAACCTTTTTCGGTAATAGTGAAACTCGCCATTTGAAGACTAGGGTTTTCGAATATAGAAACCAATCGTTGATGGTCCTCTTCATTTTCTTTTGTTGCTTTCAAGCTCTCTGTAACACTTGCAATAACTTTTTTATAGAATTCTCCATCACTTCTCATTGAAACCAATATGCTTAAGTTATCAAAAGGTTTATACACCTTATCTATAACTTCTGTATCAAAGGACTCTACAGCAACGATTCCGGTATTTGCTTTCTCTGAATTCAATAAAGTTTGGTATGCGTTGGCTACAAATCCGCGAAAAATATTACCTGCGCCAAAATGAACCCACTGTGGATTTCTAATGGTATTATCCTTAACCTTTTCTAAATCAAATCTAGGTATCTCAATCCCTTGTTCTCGCCATTTAATTTCATCCTTTAGACTCTCCAGGTTTAATTTCATCCTATTTACCTTCTTTCCTCTTGTCTAAAGCATCCCAAATACCAAGCATATATGTAACACCTAGGGCACGGTCATATAAACCATAACCGGGTCTGCATTCGCTTTCTTCTCCCCAAAGGTGTCTGCCATGATCTGGTCTCAAATATCCCATGAAGTTATTATCATGATAAGCCTTTAACACTTCATAGATGTCAACGCTCCCGTCTTTTCCCCTATGGGATACTTCAATAAAATCACCGTTTTCAAATACTTTAACATTCCTAATATGAGCAAAATGAATGTGTTCATGAAATTCTCTGATAATGGCAGGAATATCATTTAATAAGTTAGGACCTAACGAACCCGTACACAGCGTCAATCCATTATAGGGACTGTCAACTAATTCTAAGAATTTTTTAATTTGATTTCTACTTCTAATAATTCTAGGCAAACCAAATATTGGCCATGGCGGATCATCCGGGTGAATGGCCATTCTTACATCCACTTCTTCACAGACAGGTATGATACGTTCAAGAAAATACTTTAGATTCTCTGTTAGTTTATCTTCATCTACATCTTTATATGACTCAAATAGTTTGTCAAGTTTAGCTATTCTCTCCGGTTCCCAACCAGGCATTGTAAAATCATTAGAACCTTTAAGAATTCTATCTGCCATTACGTGTGGGTTAGGGTCAATTGCATTTTTTTCATAGTAGAAAGCATTGGATCCATCAGGTAATTCCTTATATAAATCTGTCCTTGTCCAATCAAAAACAGGCATAAAATTATAACAAATTACTTTCACACCATGTACTGCTAATTTACGTATCGTATCAATATAAATATCAATATAATGGTCTCTACTTGGTAATCCAATTTTAATATCATCATGTATATTGACGCTTTCAACAACGTCACCATTAAAACCTTTACGCCTAATTAGGTCCATTGTCTCCTTAATACGCTTTTCTTCCCATTCCTCACCAGCCACTTTATCATGAAGTGACCACACAATTCCTTCAACACCTGGTATTTGTCGAATATGGTCCAATGTTATGGAATCATTGTTTTCACCGTACCATCTCCACGTCATTTGCATAGTAGGTCTCCTTTTCTATAGCGTCTTTAATCATTCAAACGTAATAACAATCTTCCCAACGCTTTGATCGCCACTTGTTGCTAGATCAAAAGCTTTTTTGTACTCATCCAAAGGAAACGTATGGGTAATCATCTTATTCAACTTATCAATTTTACTAACAATGTTATCTGCAGCCATTTGAAACTTATCATGCTGTAGTCTTGTCCCAGAAACATCTAGTTCTTTCTTCGTAATATCAACTATCGAAATTGGTGCTGGTTCTGTGACAAAACCCATAGATACGACATGACCAGCCACAGAAGCTAGTTTAATAGCTTGTGCAAAAATCGGTCCGGTACCAACTGCATCAAACACCACGTTGGGTCCCATCCCTTTGCTTATATCCATGACTTTTTTTTCTAAATCTTCTTTCATTGAGTTAAGGGTATAGTCAGCCCCGAAATACTCTGCCAATTTTAACCGTTGATCATTTATGTCTACAATAATACATTTTGCACCGATTTCTTTTGCCACATCCATAGCTATAAGCCCAGCTGGTCCAGCCCCGAAAATAAGGACCAAATCATCTGCCTTCACTTGCCCTCTTGAATTACTTTGGTATCCAATCGTATATGGCTCAATCATTACAGCTTGCGTGAATGTTATTTCATCTGGTAACTTCAAAAAATGTTGAGAATCTGCAGTTAAATATTCCTGAAAACCACCATCTTTATGTACACCTCTGACAATCAATGATTCACATACATTACCTCTGCCTTGTTTACATGCATAACATTCTCCACAATACTCAATCGGTTCTAAAATAACCCGGTCGCCCACTTTGACCTTATCAACATCAATACCAACCTCATCAACAACTCCAACTACTTCATGCCCAATTACACGGGGATAGGTTGCCATTGGATTAGTTCCATGGTATATATGTATATCACTTCCACAAATGCCTACTGCTTTGACTTTGATCCTAACCTCATTCTTGTTTTCAATCTGCGGGATCTCTTTTTCAATTATTTGTAGAACATCTGGTTCTTCTACTTGTAGTGCTTTCATAGTAATCTCCTAACTCTATTATAAGAAACTTGGTAGAAAAGTACTAATAGCTGGAACAAATGCTACCAACATAAGTACAAATATACTAACCAGTAAAAATGGTAGAATGGCAATGGTTGTTTTTGCAATAGAAACCTTACCTATGTTAGAGGCAACAAATAGACACACCCCTACCGGTGGTGTTGTAAGACCTATCATAAGATTCAATACAACCATAACGCCAAATTGAATTGGATCCATTCCTATAGACATTGCCACAGGCAGTAAAACTGGAAACAAAATAACCAGGGCGGCTATAGTCTCCATAAAGGAGCCAACAAATAGTAAGAGTATGTTTATCAATAAGATGACAATAATAGGGTTTTCAGAGATAGACAATATACCATCTGCTATCAACTGTGGAATTCTTTCACTGGTTAAAATCCAAGCAAAAAGCTTAGCAAAACCCACAAGAATCATTATTGAAGCGGTACTTCTCATTGAGTCCACAATAATTTTGGGTAATTTTTTGAAGTCTAGTTCTTTATATACAAAACGTCCAACTAATATAGCATATACAACGGCCACTATAGAAGCCTCTGTAGGTGTAAAAACACCTCCTAAAATTCCCCATAGTATAATTACTGTCATTAACAATGCCCAAAATGCACCAAAAAAAGTTTTTACAATTATATTCAGTGGTTGTTTTTCCTCTTTAGGATAGTTACGTTTAACTGATATAAAATATGCAACAATCATTAATCCGACACCAAGTAAAAGACCTGGAATTGCACCAGCGATAAATAGTTTACTTACAGATAGACCCGATAAAGTCCCAACAATAATCATCGGTAAACTTGGTGGTATAATTGGTCCAATAGTTGATGACGATGCTGTTACTGCCGCAGAAAAATCACTGTCATACCCATCTTCTTTCATTGCAGGAATCAATATCGCACCTAGACTTGCAGTATCTGCTAATGCTGTCCCTGAAATTCCGGCAAATATCATAGAAGCTGCAATATTAGCTAAAGCAAGGCCCCCTCTAATAAAGCCTACCAAGGCATTACTAAACTTAATAATACGTGTCGTCATTCCACCACTGTTCATTAAGTTACCTGCTAATATAAATCCAGGTATACAGACAAGTGCGAAAGCATCAATACCTGAATACATTTTCTGAGCTGCTATAACAAGGGGTATGTCCTGGGTTATTAAAAATAATAGACTTGAAAACCCTAGTGCAAATGCAACAGGCATTCCCAACAATATGAAAGCTACAAATGACAAAAATAATATAGTCGCACTCATTACTGCTCACCTCTTTTCATTAAACTATAAACATATGTAATCAACTGTATTACCGCATAAATACCAACAAACACAATTGCAATCATTATACTAGAGTATGCCACTGCCATTGGTATATTCATGGTCGGAGATAGTTGCTTCATCCCTAATTCAACAAACTTATAGCCATGCATGGCTAAGGTTACAAATAAAAACACTGTAACTATTCGTGATGCGAGTTCTAGCAAAACACGAATTGATTTAGGAAATAAATTCGTTAATATGTCTACGTTAACATATTCACCATTCTTCATTGCTAATGGCGCCGCGAATGCAATCGAATAAACAAAAAACAGTCTAGTTGCTTCTTCCGTCCACACTTTACTATATGCCGGAAATGCAAATCGTGTAATAACTTGAAACAAAACCACTAGAATCAATCCTGTAAACGAAAGGAATGTTCCAATTTCTAAAACTTTTTTCAAAGGATCTTTCATTATTATCTACCTCATCAAATGCTCTTAAAGATTAAACGCCGGTGCACTCGCACCGGCGAATTAAATGATTCCAAAAAATTAGTATGTTAGCATCTTTTGGTAAAGCTTAAATTGTTCCTCAGATAAACTTTCCTTTACGGCTGGTTCCATAGCTTTTTGGAAAGCTTCTTTGTCTACATCATCCACAATAATCATGCCTTCGTCAATACATTTTTGTTTATAATTTGCTATCTCGGTCTCAAACAATTCTTGTCCAAATTCACCTGCTTCTGCTGCAGCTTCAAGAACTGCTGCCTGAAGATTTTCACTTAAACCTTCAAATTGATTTTTACCTAGTACAACATAAACCCATTGATTTACATGCTCTGTTTCATTTACATATTCTTGTACTTCATAAAAACTTGCTGAATAAATCAAATCATATGGATTTTCTTGTCCATCAATAACGCCTTGTTGTAAGCCTGTGAAAACTTCACTAAACGCGATAACTTGAGGTTGAGCACCCACTGCTTTCCACGCGTCCAGGAACAATGGTACATTAGGAACTCTCATTTTCAATCCTGCTGCATCCTCTGGTGTACGAACTGGTATATTAGATGTCAAGTTTCTTGGCGCTCTCAAATGGTAGTAAATTGGCATAACACCTACATTTTCTACAATTTCTTGTTCAATCTCTTTACCAATATCACCCTCAATAACTCTAAGCATTTGCTCTTGGTTTGTAAATGCATAAGGCACAGCCAATAGTGCTGCTTTAGGTGCCCAGTTTGCCATACTTTCACCTGAAATAGTCAAATCTGCAGTACCAGTTTGAATCATTTGTAAGGAATCGACCTCTGATCCCAAAGTTTCATTTGGAAATATTGTTATATTTATTGCACCATCTGTCTTCTCATTCACAAGTTCTGCAAATTTTACAGCTGTCACATTCCAAATATGTTCCTCATTTGTTAAGTGCCCCATTTTCCATTCAATTACTTCAGGCTTTTCCTCAGTTGTTTCCTCAGTTGTTTTCTCAGCTGTTTCCGTCGTATCAGTTGCTGTTGTTGTCTTTGTCGTAGAATCTTCTTTACCGTCTTTTGCACATCCGGCGAATAGCCCCAATACCATTACAATACTTAAAAACAATGCTACTACATTCATTAACTTTTTCATAAATAACTTCCTCCTATTTTGATGGTGTTTTCTAACAAGATATATATTACCATACTTGTATGGTAGTGTCAATATGTACTAATATGTTTATTTTTTTGGTCAAACTTGTACTTTTTAAACAAACTATTATTTTAAACTAATTGGAATTTCAAAAAAACATCGCTAAAACGATAAATCTTCAAAAAGATTTTTTAATCGTATTAGCGATGTTTTCACTCATAGTTACCACTCTGTGCACTCTCGTAACTTTCAGAAGACAGTCAGTCTCTTATACAAAATATTCAGGATACTTCTCTTTTAACAAATTCTCATCAAACCTCAAGTTCTTCAAGTGATTTTTCACAACTTCAGCAGCTTTCTCGGGATTATGTTCTTTTAAAGCATCAATTATCTTCTCATGCTGTTGGATCGCTTTATCCCAGCTAAAATGTCCAATTAAAGAAAGTACTCTTGCCATAATATAATGTGTACTTATGTCCTCTATAATATCCCATGTTCCTACCCTATTAGTGACTAAAAAAATCGTTCTATGAAATTCTTGATCCAAATCTATCATTTTATCATAACGCTCTAGATTCAGTGCTTGCTTTTGCAACTCTATATTATCTTCTAGTGCGGCGATTGTTTTATTGTCTATTATTTCTGCAGCTATTCGTATAACTTCTGCTTCAATGCAATGCCGAATAAATCGTGCATTATCAACTGATTCTAGGCTAATACGAGATATAAACGTACCTCTTTGTGGAAGTACATACACTAAGCCTTCTTTAGCTAATTGTATTATAGCTTCTCTAACAGGTGTACGACTGATACTCAATATCTTCGATACTTCTTGTTCACTAATTCTATCGCCTGGTTTTAAATGCAATGATACAATATTTGCCTTAAGTATTTTATAAACACTGTTACCAACTTGTTCCTGTAGATCAATTGCTTTATCAATAAGCTTCACAAACCATCACCATCCTTTCAAACTGTAGTGTACCATACTAACATACTAGATTCAATAGTATGACTTGTTTTTACTCTCTTTTTCAGCTCAACTGAGTCATAATATACCTATTCCTACAGTTTATCAGTTATACCCAAAAAGATTACCTACATAATCTTCTCATAACTTATCTCAAATTTGAAGTATTTTTCGTGCAATGGCTACTCCCCCAATTGTGGCGATATTTTACTTAAGTTGTTCAAGCTTGCTGAGACCAACAAATATGCTATCCAATTGAACATGAACCAAGCAGAATTTCATTGATAAGTTTACCAGATGAATATTACGCTCTGACAGAGCATAGTGTACGCAGTTGACCGAGCCACCTTCACGCTTGAAATGAGCCATTGTAACTGTGGTTGAGCCATAAGTCCTTTATGCCGCGAAAGTCTATTTACAATGAGTTTTGAGATGTTATGCTCGTTGTTGGACATCTCCATATACAATCAGCTTGGAAGGCTCTAATCATAGATGTCCTTGATGTCATAGAACATCTCAAGAGAGGCTTGTTGTAAATAGAACCGTGGAATAAATCAACGCATTCACGAACCTGGCACTCCCAGCGTGACAGTGGCTCATTCTCTGGATAGGGGTGGCTCATTTAGTGCGTACGAGTGGCTCAAGTTCAGAATATTATTCAACCAGACTCAGAACGGCCCATTTTGCCAACCTATATCAATTTTGCCATAACTTCTTGAGTCTCAAGGTCTGGTACATAAAGATAGTAGATACCCTAATTATCTTTTTGTAAGTGTTTATGATTGCCTTCAATACCATTAAATATAGCAGATTAACTAGGATATAGGATTTACTTGATTATGGGCGTAAAAAAGTACCCTAATATCTACAATTTAGACATTAGGGTAAGTAGCGTCAAAAAATTGACATTTATTCATTAATAGACTACTCATACTTTTTATTCTGAATTTTGTGAATAATTGACTAGGGTTATTTGCTTTAGGGAACATAAATTGTAAGGGGAAACTACTCTAGTTATATGCTGAGAGTAAATAGCAAATAACCCTGGTCAATTATCCATTGTTTTCTTCCGGGTGAATAAGTTACAAAAATCATAATACAATAGTATTGTCGCTTGTATAATGCTTGGAAGTAATATAAAGGTGGTATTAGGTAAGATGCTTTTATCATGATTTATTTATTGAGATAATAGAAAATTGTTACTAGTATAAGTTGAAATAAATTGACTATCTACTATCCCAATGTATGTACTACTGGTTGGATTTTAATGTCTTACCATATACCAGTCTCCTGACCTATAGTTATTGTATTAAGACCTGATAAAATCACTTACTTACTACTATTTACTCTGCTGTATGGTTTGTTAGGCCACTTTTAACAACTATGAACAACTTCTTCGAGAAGCGCATGATCAACAACAATCCTATGAGCAGTTTCTTCTAAGTCTGCTTGAGGCAGAAGCGATAAGTCGTAAACATAACAAGCTACTAAGATTAAAACAACTAACCAAGTTCCCTTACGAAAAGTCCCTAGAGGAGTTTGACTTTACAAAACTACTTCATGTGGAATCAACCTTCGTTTTACAGCTTGCCAGTTGTGATTACATAAGTAATTAATAGAATATCATTCATATTGGCAACCCAGGTACGGGCAAAAATCATCTATTCATAGGTCTAGGTCTCAAAGCTTGTTGAAAGGGTTTAAGGTGGGATATATAACTGCTGCTAACCTTGGCACACAATTAGCTGAAGCAGAAAGCAATCATCGTTTAGAACGTTATATGAGGCAACTGTCAAAAGTTGATTTACTGATATTAGATGAGTCATCATATTTATCCTCTAACAAGTATCAATCAGAACTACTCTTTCAAGTTAGCTCTGAAAGGTCTGAACGAGGAAGCTTAATCATCTCGACCAACCTTGAGTTTTAAAATGGGAAGAGTTCTTCCCGGATACTTTATTAACCAATGCTTTGATTGATAGAGTCACCTTTAATTCTCATATATTAAATATGAATGGTGATTCATATCGACTAAGTAAGTCACTTAAATAGTGGTACAGAAATTCGTGAGCGAAGTAGTTTTCTTTGGCTCACTTTTTCATGATCGGGTGGTACACTTTTTCATTGTCGAAAACTGTAAGATGCTACAATGTATCATTACAACTTTTCTATACAAATATTAATTCAAAATATTTCTCTTATTTAGACAATTTAAATTGTTATAACTCTTCAGTATCTCAAACACAATTAGTTAGTAAATCACTATCCTTGGACAGGCTACCACATTAAGGGTCGTACTTCTAATTACTTTATCTGTCCTATTATTGAGTTCAACTATGTGTATCCGTATCCATAAATGTTTTATACTAAAGATATCTTTATATAGTCACAAGAGGAAGTAATTTCCTCATCACTTATATCTGAGATAAGGTATCTATCTAGAAACTTTGTATCAGTAATACCTAATTGATAAACCAATAGTTCTTTACTCATACCGGCTAATAGTGCATGATAAATAGCAGTATGATAAATTAGTGTAGCTGTTATAGTCTTACTTGTTTTACTATAGTCATCACTATATTTTTTTATCTTATCTTGAAGTGATCTTAAGCTTAAACGTCCCAAAGTTTTGTTTTTGAATATGGCCTTAAAATCACTAGTGATGCAATTATCTTTCAATAATTCACCTATTTTAAAAGGGATTCTTATATCTCTTTTTTTATACTTCTTTGAACCCCTATACTTTATGGTAAGACAATCTTTTTTAAATAATAAATCATCAGTATCAAGTGATAATAATTCAGAGGGTTTTAAGAGAGAAAAATACATTGTTTGAAGTAAAATATAGTCTTTTTTTGATTGACTATGGACAAAATCAAAGAATGAATTAATCTCTTCGTAAGTCAATATATCATCTTCATTATAGATATGCATTGGTTCTTTAATATATATATCAGAAAATGGACTCAACTTATATGTCTTAAATTTATCTGATGCCGTGATATAAAAAAAGGAGAACATACTTGATAATTGTTTGAACTTCCTGGCAACTGTGTCATAAGATAATTCCTTAGTTTTAACTTTTCTATATAAATCAGTCAGGTATTGATTTGCATGTTCTTTTGTGATGTTTTCAGCATCTACTTCATGAAAGTCCATAAGGAAATTTAATTCCCTTAAGTAACTTTCAGATGTACTTTTCTTTTTTAAGTTTCTACTAGAGAATTCCAAGAAGCCATTTTTTGTTTTTTGTGAAGTGTAATTACTAAAATACATATGATCATCCTTTTTATTTTTATTATACCATAACTTCTCTTCGCGGTACGTTAGTATATGCGAAATATATATATATTTTGTCTACGCTAAATTAATATTTTAAAGAAGCAAACAAAAAGAAAATTACATGTTCGTCGATATATATGTACCGCGAATAATAGATCCAAAAAAAGATAGCACTATAAGAATCTTCTTTACTAAAGTTATTCTAAATAGACATTTGACCATCTATAGGTTTGGCTTTATCTTCAGAGCGTTTCATATTCCTCTTATATGCTTCTAATCTATTTCGTTCTAGCTTATCTTTCTTTCTAAGTTCTAATTCTTGCATGTATGCTGCTTTATATTGAAGTGCAAAAGCTGATCCCATACCGTATATTGTAAATTCAAAGCCAACAATGCTCCTTCCCCTCTTTCGAGGTGAGCACTCTGTAACAACTATATTGCTATATTCATTGATCTCATCAAGAGCTACTTGGATGACCTTATCTTTAAGATGACTAATTTTTTTATATTTGTCCTGAATCATGAGTGCTTCTCTCATCTCATCAAGAGAAATATATATTTGAGTCGCATCCTTTATAAATCTTTGCTTATGTTTTTCTGTAATCATTTCAAGCAGTCTTATAGAATAAATAGATCTCATCTCCATGATTTCACTAAGATGTCTCTTATTGTAATACAGACTATCTTTTAAATTAAGAAGGAAAGGCTTCATATCCTGGTTAAATTTAATTAGTAGTTTACCCTGTTCCCTATCAAACTCACACATTGAGAAAAGCCAATATTTCTTAAAGCCCCCACCTTCAGTTTCAATCTGAATAGAAGAAGAAAACTCTTCTGTTAAACTATCTATATCCCTATAAAGTGAATTTGATGTAAAACCAAATGCTTGCTTTAATTCTGGAATTGTGGTTTCATAATGTAAGAAACCATCATCATCAGGTTTAATACTAGAGACTGCCAATCGAAACAACTTGTTTGCATTAACTGAATAATTGTATTTTGCATATACCATGGAATTCTTCATAGCATATTGTTGTTCGTGATCTATATTAAGTATTTCGTAATTTGGTTTTGATATAACCTCTATTGTGTCTTGACTCATAAAACCACCTCCATCTATAACAGTATATTAAAAACCACCGACATTGTCAATGAGTGGTTTTAGTGAACAAGACTGTTTGTACTTTGAACACTTTTATATAGAAGAAACTCATTTGCACAATAGGTGGTTTTATGGATTTTCATGGCAATATTAATACTTTCATCAATCTGAATTTCTTGCACTACAGGTGGTTTTATGGTCTATTACCCTTTTTTTTTGCACAATAGGTGGTTTAATGCTGCACAATAGGTGACTTTTCTATGAACATTGATATATTGCACTACAGGTGGTTCCAATTGCACATAAAGTGGTCCTTATTATAAATATTATATTTTTATTAGTCATAAATACTTTTTTTTAAAGTATTTGTATAAATATCGAACATATTTTATAGTAAAATTCTATGAGTGGAAGCTTACACACATTACTCACAATTTATCCACAGGTTATCAACAGATTCTCTTTTATATTAAAATAGCAGTTTTAAAGTCTTGCGCAATAGGTGGCACTAAATTACACATCAGGTGGTTAGTCATTGTACAAGAGGTGGTTATAAATTACTCACTAGGTGGCACTATTTTGCACTACAGGTGTAGGCTTAATGCTCAATAGGTGGTTTTATTTGAACTCCCCTAGTCTGAAACCCTTTCTATAAGCGGGATTAGCCTATTTTCTTTTCTACCTAAGTAGTAAGTATTAATTATTAAGTATGTTAATTATTAAAGTAAACCACTGACATCTATTGAAATAAACAGAGAAAACAAATATACTAAAGAAGTATTTATATATCTTATTGTTTACACTTTCTTTGAAGGCAGTTCTTATTAGATTTTTGGATCTAACTGTTGGCACTTCCTATTTTGGACTCGCAAGAGATTCAGTGCCTCTCCGCTATACTAATTGTATACCAGTTGACCTGGCATGCGGAATCAGTGTTGAACATGCCGTCTCTGTCAGTGGTTGTTTTTTAACCGCCAGTGACAGAGACGGCAGCTATTAACCCCCGGAAGTTCTTTCTGGCAGGTCTTTCAAGTACTCAAAAAAAAGAAACCAAAAAGAAATGAACCCTAAAGGATTCATTTCCAAAGTTTACTCATCATCAAATTTGTCAATAGCCATCTTAAGATACATATCTGGTATGGCATCTATTAGTGCACCTCTAATGGTTTGTGAGACATCAACGTTTTCAAGAGCTGCGTAAGCTTTAAGCGCAGTAATCAGTGGTTCACTAAGGACATAGGTACTAGCTTTGAAGTTACTCTCAAGAATGGCAATCTCGTTTTTCTTAAGTGATTTCTTCTTATACTTTAAATTTGAAGGATCACTAGGCTTCCTACCAGCGTTACTTGTTTTCTTCACTGGAATCTCTTCTACCTTCTTTTTAGGTGCGACCTGCTTACTTGTAGCCTTAGCTTTTGGCTTTGCTTTATCTTCTTTACTTTTGTCAGTGGTTTTAGGACTAGTTTTAGGTGTTTCTTCTATATTAATGTCTTCTTGCACAATAGGTGGTTTTTTTGTTCCAAGCAGCATATCCATTGGGTTGCTACTTTGCTTTAATTTGTCTGATACTGATTTTCTATTGCTATTAGCCATTGATAATTACCTCCGCCAGTTTTTTATATGCTTGAGAAATGACATGGACTGAGTTGTACTCAATCATTGACATACCTTCAAGTGAGGAATCTGCTACCTGAACAGATTTCTTAATGGGTTCAAAAACAAAGTCTCCATAATCATCTTTTAATGTATTAAGTACATCTTGATGATGTAGTGTCCCCTGCTCATACTTTGTAGGTAGGATGGTGTGTATTTGAAGTTCTGGGTTAATGGAATCTCTTACTGATCCAATAGTTTGAAGGACCAGGACTAAACCTTCTAGGGCTAAGTAGTTTGTTTCAACTGGTATGATGACAGAGTCACTTGCACAAAGTACATTGATAGATAAAACATCAAGAGATGGCGGTGCATCGATGACGATGAAATCATAATCTTCTTTAAGTGGTTGGAGTTTTTCTCTTAGCTTAGTGTTAAAGTCCCCACTCTGTATTAACTGAATGCTAGCAGATGTTAACTGAGTTGTTGAAGGCATAAAGTCAAATTTATTAAAAGGAATAAGGATGTCATTTATATCAATGTCATCATCAAGTATAAATTCGTAATTTGTCTTCCTATTTTTCAAGGCTTCATTACTGATGTTCAGTATTCTTGTCATAGATCCTTGTGGATCAAAGTCTATAAGAAGCACCTTCTTGTTTTTTTCGCCAAGGGCATAAGCTAAATTATGTGCACTGGTGGTCTTCCCTACCCCGCCCTTTTGATTAATGAGAGATATAATCATATGTCCTCCTAAATTGAAAGTTAATATATATGAATGATTATTAAAATATAAATTAATAACTTCATTCTTATTAGTAAATGTAAATAGTTATTAATGTAAAATAACATAAATTATATAATGTTGAATAATAAATATTATATATAGTAGAAATTGCCAAATGAAAAATAATATATGAATTACAATTGTAAAAATAATAAATGAATAATAATTAATTAGTAGAAATGCATAAATGACTATATTTAATTACATAACAATGAAAAAAAGATTTAATGTATATAAATAATATAATTATTATTAACATAAGATTAAATGGAAAATAATAAAAACTTTAATATTATCATATGATTAATAATAATATCATAAATACATTGATATGACAATACATAAATATGTAAAATATTTTAAATGTTTAATAATATAAGAATAAGAAGATATAAATGAATAGATGCATAAATGATAAAATATATATAAATATAATAATATATAAATTAATTAATACTAATTAAAATACTAACTATGACCAATAATCAATTAGAACATTTATGAATATATTAATTTAACAATTTGTATTAATTAATTAAAAAAGGAGACAGCCTATGAAATATACCTGGCCTAAGACGCAGGATCCTATTGCCAATAACCTAGGCAAGCAACTTGAGAAAATTGTTAGAAGCATGAACCAGAACCAGTTTACTACACGCTATAGATACTTACAAGGGGCCCAGAGGTTCATAAACCATATTGCCCCGAGATTCAGGCTTCAGCGCTTGGCTAATATACAAGACAAGCACCTTGAGTCATATACAGAGTATTTATTAGATCAAGACAAAAGTTCCAAATACATAAAAACTGAGTTATCAGCCATTAGATACATTCACAACAATATGGCTATCACAAAGTATGAACTAGAAGATGGTAGAAGCTTTAACCAGCGAATGAAGCTTGGATCAACTTCTGATGGGCGAATAGATAGAGCTTGGTCACATACTGAATATGAGTCATTTATAGATCTCTTGAAAGACCGTGGTGATATTGACGCTGCTGATCTTGTCTCGTGTATAAGGTACTCAGGCCTAAGGCTTGATGAGGCTTGCACCCTAAAAGCCTCTGAAGTTAAAAGGGCAATTAGATCAGGTTCACTAGACCTTACAAATACAAAAGGTGGCGTTCCAAGATCAATACCTCTTTCTGACACCCTTAGAAAACTATTTAAGGAGCGTCTTGGCAAGATAGATCGCACTGAATACATATTTACGCCAGCTCATTATGTCCTTGCTAAGACCATTCACAAGTACGAGAAGAGAATTCAGAACTTGGTCTACAAGCACAGAGATAGCTTTCAAGAGTCTGATAGACACAGGACTGGACATAATGTGTCTCAAGGTAGTAGAGGGGCTTTAACCATACATGGTTTAAGGCATGCTTATGCACGAGATATCTATTATGCCCATAGAAACCAGGGCAAGTCCAAATACTATGCTAGGAAAAATACGGCAAAATTACTGGGTCATGGACGAGATAATGTCACTAAAATATACCTGTCAAAATTGGAAGGATGAGAATTTATGAGGAGACTAATAGCTTTAATAGGGTTTTTGGCGTCCGTATTGGCCATTTTTTGCCTTTTTTACCTATCAGGCATAGCTCTGGTCACACAAGGGTCTTTAAAAGGGCTTAAAACGGTAAATTTCGAAGAGAATGTAACAATAATAACTTTTTTTGAATCTATGGTTCATAATCCAGATCAAATACGTGACTACATGATGTCACCATTTAGGTCAATTGGCATAACTCTAGAAACACTTAGCGTTTACTCGGGGTGGCCATCAATAATTATGTGGATTGTAATCATATTACTACTGGTTTCTCTTATTAAATTTTGGCTATACTTGTACACTTATAAAGACTACATGCCAATGTATTTACAAGCTGGAAAGCGTGTCATTGACAAAAAAAATACCTTTGGTTCAGCTGTATTTGCAAGTGAAAAAGACATTAAGTCTTATGCCAAAAAAGGTTACTTAGCATGGGAGAAGGGTATACCTTTAGGTCTATATGATGGTTTAAAGTCAAATAAAAGTGGTCTAAACATCAAAGATATAGTGACGATTTCAGAGACACCAAGGCTCAATTCTAATGTCTTTGTCTATGCGCCTCCAGGTGAGGGTAAGACTTTTTCCTTTGTTAAAACAGTAGTTATGAACATACTTTCATCTAATGAACAATACAAATCTTCATTCATTCTTAATGATTCTAAAGGTGACATTTACAAAGATTTAGGTGGTTTACTTGAGAAAAAGTTTGACTATAAGGTGGTTCTAATCAACCTAATTAGCCTTAAAAACTCTAATCACTTTAATCCACTAGACTTCATTGACACCGAACAAGATGCTCAAATTATCGTTGATATGATCCTAAAAAATACAAAAATTGATGAAGACATGAAGGGTTCTTCTGATCCATTCTGGTCAGAAGCTGAGGAAGCAATCTTTATTTCTACCATCTTATTGCTTAAGATGGAGTACAAAATTGATGCAAGTCTTGGTATGGTTTATGACTTTCTAAATGACAATTCTTACGTCGAGCTACATAATCACTTTGAGGGAATAAATGATTTATCAGCTGCCAAAAGAATCTATAAATCATTTCTTAAGATCAAAGAGGAGCACAGAGGTAATATGATATTTGGTCTGTGTACAAGGTTAAAGTTATTTGCACTAGATGAAGTGAGAGAGTTTACCAGCCATACAGATTTTGATATATATGATTTAAAGAGAAAACATACAGCCATATTTTTTGTTATACCAGATACCAACACCACAATGAACTATTTACTGGTTGTTATAAAAGCTATACTAGCTGAGAAATTAATAAAGTATATTGATGGAAGCCAGGATCATATGATTAGAAATCGAAAGATCATTCAAATAGATGATGAAATTGCTAATACTGGTATCATCCCTCAATATAAATACTGGATTAATACTTTCAGATCAAGAAATTGGATTCTCATGCCAATTTTTCAGAACTTAAATCAGCCAAAAGAACTTTTTGGTCATCAGTGGATCTCAGTCTATAATGCCTGCCATACTAAAGTTGTACTAGGTGTTAATGATCCTGAGACAGCAGACTTTGTATCAAAAGAACTTGGCACACAGTCTATTAGGGTCATGACTAAAACAAAAGATGGTGGCCTTATGAATATGTACGGTGATGAGCGGTGGAGTCAAACAGATCAGAAGGTCAATTTGCTTAATCCAGATGAGATCCAAAGAATGGATATAAATCAACAGATAGTGCTGCGTAGAGGTTGCTTGCCCTTAAAGCTATATAAGCTTGGTTGGGATTCTTATAAAGACCCCTATGACTATGCAATGAGCCACCAAAGGAGTATTTTTACTTATTCTTCTAAAAAGCCACCTGTTGAGGAAGAGTTTGACTTTTCAGCCACCAGTTCAGTAAATGAACCACCTTTAGTGCAAGATAAGAGTAATACAAATGGAAATAATGTTGAAATTGAAGAAACGAATCTATTTTAGGAGGATAATTATGTAATCTAGATCTAAATCGAAAATATAGGAGTGCACAATAGGTGGTTTTTAGAAGAGACTTGGTTTACATAAGTAGATTATGTCGTTATTTCCTAGGAAATGTTTTATGGAGTGCACAATAGGTGGTCATAAAACTTGGTTTTAGAAGTAGGTAATGAGATTAATCCTAATATTGATATTTTAAGAGCAATATTAGATTATACACCTAAGAAAAGTCATGAATCTAATTGTAGGTATTTAGTATAAGTGGTAAAATTGTGATGGAGAGTATAAGTATTTGTGTTAGATGATAGGATTATTCTATTTTTATGCGCCCAAACTCTCTATATATATGGAGAGTTTTTTTAATATTATTGTAAAGTTCTCTGAATAAAGCATATGAATTTGAATCGTATTCATTTGCGTTAAGGACACTCTACTACAAAAGGACCGAAAATGAGCAAAGCTCATAGAGATGTGTAACATCTTTCTTGTTGGTGAAGTAAACAAATTAATTGATTAGCAAACAAATGGTGTGTTAATTATTGATTAACTTGATAAAGGTTCGGGTAAGACATAGTTATGTGACATATCAAGTTTATTCATTGGAGGTTTTATGGAATTACTAATAAAAAAGAAAGAAAGAATAATTGCTTTAGTGATTGCAGCATTATTGTTAGGAATCATTACATATATGGTATTTACTTCTGATAGTTCTATTGGCTCTGATTATAACTATGACTTTGTGAAGACTATAAGTTTCTATGGGTATTTTGCGGTTTTGATAGTCAGTACTATTTCTGCTTTGAGAGAATATACGATTAGTAGGAGGTTAGAAGCTGAAGAAGTAGAATTATACTTTAGAGGCAACTATATTGCTGAAGCATTGTTTTTAAGTGTCCATGTGAGTTGTCATTGGATATTTTGGGTCATATATTTAAGTGACATGAATATCTATGTACTTCCTTTTGTGTTGAGTTTATGTTCTATGGTATCTCCTAGAATTATTAGTAAGAGAATTTATTCTAATGTGACACACTTTTTTTACGAGGGATCAAAGTATGCGTATGAAGATATTGAATCTTTTGAGGCCGCTGATTTATATAGAGTTAAGCTTGAGTTAAAGGGTGATGTAATTTATGTAGGTACTTCTAATACTAAGAGGTATGATTCTCTTATGAAGTTGATGGTGGATAATGTTAGAAGAGTTGGTTAAGCCACACTTGAGACGTCACATAACAATACGTTCACGCTTCGGGTCGACCTAGGGCACGGCGTTGGAGAAAAGATGTCGACCACATACAGCCACCTAAGCCCGTCGGGTTCCACAACCGCATTAGCCGAAGCAAGTTCGACATGAGCGGCTGCGCTAAGGTGCCAGTACGTCGTAAACCCGGGACGTTATGTGACATTCCGGAACTGAAAGGTTTAAGTTATGTTAAAGAAATTTTTGATTTCAGCAATACTAATTATCATTGTAGCAGTGATTTTAGGGTACTCATATTTTCCTAAAAGCCTAGATATAACGTATGAGGCTGTTGAATTGATTGGAAGATTAGAGGAAGGTGACCCTGTTGAAGTTAAGCTCCAAGGGAAATTATATAGAAGTATTCTAAGAGATAATTATATAGCATATAATATAATCGTTGATGGTGATAGTGTGTGTGATCCTAATGTGTATAATATTTTACCAACTAGAGATAGATGGCCGTTTTTAAATGCTTTAGGAATTGGGAAGAAACGACTTATTCATCCTGAAAGTCGAGTAGCACAATCACAAGATACATTATCATTCGCAATTTCATTTCTACATTACCAGAAGAATGGCTTTGATTTTGAGAATGTAGGAGTTATGTATTTAACTCATTCCTTCGATGACTTTTACTTAATTCTAAATGAGGCAGATGATATAGCAGCCAGGGTGTTTACATCCAACCTTAATAGTGAACTTACTTATAAGATGACTAACTGATTTGTGGCATAGAGTATGTTGCTCTAATGTACACGTCACATAACACCATGATCACGCTTCGGGTCGCCCTAAGGAATGTCGTTGGAGACTAAGGCGACCACATACAGCCCGCAAGCCCGTCGGGACGATATTCGCATTAGCCAGGGCAAGCCTGCCATGAGCGAACACCTCTAGGCGGCCGGTACGTCGTAATCACAAGACGTTAGCTGGAATATTATGTTTCGGTTTCGATAGAATTGTAATAATTGGAGGGCAAAAGTAATGATGAAGATATATTCAGAACAGCCAGAAACTGATATTTGGATAAGGTTAAGTAATTATACTTATAGAAATAATATTATTGATTATTTTGACGAAAAAAATATAAGTGATTACGATGAAACTATAATTGATAAAATTTCAGGTGCTTTGCATCAATCAAAAGAATATTTTGATGCATCAAAAACTTCTTCCATGCATATTTCACCGTTACTATTATATTATGGTTATACTAATTTAATGATTGGCATCTATTGTTTAATGACTGGAAAAGATTTAGATATTAAGAATCATGGAATGAATCTTAATATTCCAACAGAAAGCAAAAAAATTGGTGATGTTGAAATAAATATTAAAGACAAGAATAATGGAGCATTATCATTACTGGCAAAGTTTTATTCAGATATTGAAGGAATAACACAAATGGGGAAGATTGACATGTCATTATTATTTGGTGCTATACCAGAGTTGAGTAGTGAATATGTTAAATATTATAAAACCAAACCAAGTATTCTACCAATTGAGCGAATGAATACTTCAAAGGGATATATAGAACGTATTAATGTGAAAAATCAATTATTGAAAGATGCTACAACTGAACTATTCAATCTTCCCCAATATAAAGTGAATTATATGCGTACGAGTAGAGTTGAAGATTATATAATTCTTAGAAAGAAACTAAGTGGAAGTGATATTACATATAGTTCAATTAGTGGTAAACGATATTTTCAGCTGTTAAATGTCCGTGAAGCTACGATATCACCCATTATTCTAAATATGATGATACTATTTGCTTTGAGTTCATTAAGTAGATATCAACCTCAATTATGGTTCTCTTTTGTAAATAATGATAGTACAGGCGAACGCCTAATTATTGACAAGTACTTAAGTACGATTACACGAATATTACCAAACTATTTGTTAAATTTCTTTGAGAACAAAGAATTAATATACACAAAAGAAGTTGATTCAATCAAAGAAATGGAAAAGCCGTTAACACAAAAAGAGCTAATAGAGTTAATGGATACAAGAATAAATGATGCACGTTTTACATAGGGGGTATATATGAGTATAAAATCCGAAACATTTAAATTGGTTAAAGAAGTTTGGAAGTTTGACTATATTGAAGAATACAGAAAATTTATGAATGAATTGAGATATGAGAAAGGGGATGCTGCGAATTATCCGGAAGCAAAAAAAACAAACTATGGATATGTTGCAAGGCAACAAAATTTACAAGCTTGGGGTTACATACTTCCTGAATTAAATAGAGAAAAAATAAATGAAGATAAATTCATGAAAATTCCAGCTTTAAAGCAAGAAGAACTTGAGTTACTAGAAAAGCCTCATTTATTCATTTATGAGTTCAATCGAATTTGCGTTAACAGGCTGTTTAAGGATTATAATAATATTAGAAAATCTCTTATTTTATATAATCATAAACAGTATAATTATAAATTTAGTATCGATAAATATTTTGAGAATTCAATGTTTGACAATCTGATTTCTGAGATTGAAAAATCTAAAAGTTATAATCTTATTAGGCAGAATAGGACTATGCTCAATAAGATTGATACTTCTCACATTGTTGGGTTTAATGATTTTTTAGAAAAGAAAATTGAAAGTACTGGAATTAGTTTGATTTCAACTGATTTAAGAGACATATTTCATGGTAATGTTCCAAATGGAATAGAATCCAAGCATTATAAGGCTATGTTTTCGCTATTCGTTTTTGAAAGACAAATATTTAATATTTGTCAATTGATATTCCAGGGATTTTTGATGGATAAATTAAAGTGTTTTGACGAAGATGATATCTATCAGGTGAATCATAGTGGTAGTAACATGATAGGTAAATTTATAGATATTAATGTTCAAGGATTTGAACTTCTGCCGTTTCTTAGCGTTAGAGATATTGTAATGATAAATTTGGAAGATGGCTATAACATAAATACTTTAGCTAGTATTCACTCAAAAGAAATGTCAATGGATAAATTATCTGGTGATACGGAGCATTATCAAATGAGACTGCTTGATGATGATCTTAATATGTATCAATATTTATTGGATAGCGTTGGAAGAAGATGATTAGTTAGTGTCAACAGAATCCTTCAGCTAACAATACGTTAACGCAAGGATCGACCTAGGGGACGGCTACGAAGAATAAGTCGATCACATCCAGCCCACCAAGCCTGCCGGGACCAATATCCGCATTAGTCAGGGCAAGCCCGCCATGAGCGAACACCTCTAGGCGGCCGGTATGTCGTAATCACAAGACGTTTGCTGACATATACCATCTCAGTAATGGTTTAATGAAGGTGAACTGTATAAGGAGAGTATAATATGTATGTTTCGAATTACATTGTTGGATTTATTGATGTATTAGGCCAAAGGGCTGCATTTGAAAGTAACTCAGATTTTTTTGATGGTACAAATTATGATGCAGCTACAAAATTTATTAAAGAGTCATATGCTAAAGTTGAGTGGATGAAAGGCATATTAAGTAAATCGATTGATGGTTATCAGAAAGTTGAAAAAACAAATACTGAAAAGGCAGGTTGGATAATTCCAGAAGTAAAATATTCTAGATTTTCGGACTGCCTAGAGTTTCATTCTTCTATGATTTCCAAAGAAGGAAATGAAATGCAGATTGCAAGTCTATATGGTATTCTTTCTTCTTCTGCGATTATTTGCCTACTTTCTCATGTACAAGGTTTTGCTATTAGAGGTGGAGTGGCTATTGGTATGGGTATAGAGAATATTGAAGGATCTGTATATGGTCCAGCATTGTATGAAGCTGTGGTACTTGAATCACAGAAAGCTCTATATCCGAGAATAGTAGTTAATAAGAGAGTTATTGACTATATATATGCAATAGAATCTAAGCCGCAAATTACAGATAAGGATAAAGTTGAAGCATCGATTGCACGAGAATGCCGTGAAATGCTAATAGTAGAAGGAGATGTGACTTTTGTGCATTTCCTATCAAGAAGAATGCTTGACATGTTACCTGGGACTTATTATGAGGATATTTTACAGCCATTTAAAGAGAGCATTCTTAAGAACTTAGAGAAGTATAAAGAAAATGATAGAGTTCGTTCGAAATTTGAATGGATAATGGAATATGATAATGGTAACGAAAAACTACTCGATTTTTAGTTTATCGGAAGTTGTCAATGATATACGTCAGCTAACACCATGATCAGAGTGACTTCCGTTAGAAGTCACCTAAGCTTCTCGGGTGATTTAGTAAATCACCTATGTCGCCCTAATGACTTAAAATGCAAAGTCACTTTTGCACTCACATTTGACAGGATGCATGGACGAGCAACAATCGAAGATTGTGACCAGTCTTGGATGCATACTCGAGCAGTAAATCTTTGATTTATGACCAGTGCAGGGCAAGCCTGCCATGAGCTAAGTGACTTCTATTAGAAGTCACACTTCACCTCTAGGCGACCGAAACGTAGTAATCACAAGACGTTAGCTGCAATCACTTGCTAGGTTACTTGAAAAAGTGGAACTACAATTCAGACAAGGAGGGTATATGGGAGATTTATTGCATTTCACAAAGTTTGAAAGTTTCTTGAAGATTATACATTCTAATAAACTGAGATATGGTCTATTGTATAACTGCAATGATCCATTAGAGAAGAGAGTTATTACTGACGAACACATCCATTCAATACCTCAAGAATATCGTCGCGAGGTAGTTGAAAATGGCAAGTTTTTAAGTTATGAAGTTGACGATGACTTAATCGCTAAATCATTTGGTAGGTTTGAGAGATATTATAAGGAAAGTCTAAGACTATTATGTTTTGTAGAATCTGATAACCCATCATCGCATCCAAGAATGTGGGCTCAGTATGGAGATAATTATCAAGGAGTTTGTTTGTCATTTGACAAGGAAAAACTGCTTTCAGGTGTCGCTGACAATCATCATATTTATAATGTTGATTATGATGCCCCAATGTCGGAAATTAATAAATTCATGCAATCTACCAGAATAAGTAAGGAGCAGTTCCGAGACAACTATAATGAAGGATTCTCAGACTCTTTTATAAGTAACTATATTGAAGATATTTTGAGTAATCCACTAACACCTTATCGATTTAAGCATAGTGATTGGAGCGATGAGAACGAGACTAGAATAATTGGAGTTATGCCAGAAGACACTTATTTAGATATTAGAGATTCACTGAACGGGATTATTATTACTGGTTATTCGAATTTTGATAAAGAATTACTTGAGGGATTATTACCTAAAGTTTACCGAGGGAATAAACTTGTCAGGAGAGTATCTTTTCAACCGGGAATGAAGGAGGGAGGAATACTCCTGTAACTGGTTGCGTCCGCAAGTGACTGCAGCTAACACCATGATCACGCTTCGGTCAGACCTAGGGCACGGCTTTGGAGAAAGGAGTCTGACAAACACAGCCCTCAAGCCCGTCGGGACGATACATGCGTTAGTCACCACAAGCGTGCCATGAGCAGATATCTCTAGGAGGCCAGTGCTTCGTAATCACGGGACGTTAGGTGAAATGGTAACTAATTTTATTGAAAGAGGTCCGCATGATATCTACAGTATTTTTTGATTTTGATGGTGTATTGACTTTGGACGCCACAGGGTCCAAGACAACTATTGATTATATTTGTAAGAAGACAGGGATTGAACCTACCATATTTGCCTGGGAGTATAGGAAGTATGGTCGTGATTTATTGATTGGAAAGATTAAGCAGAAGATATTTGGGATGACTTGTGTTCAGAAGTTGGAATGAACATTGATTACAGATTACTAATTGAATCGTTTGAGTCTACTATGTTGAATCAGCACGTAGTTGAATTGGTTCGTAAGTTGAAAGATAAAGGGCTTAAGACTGGGATGATTACAGATAATAAGAATGATATCAGTTGTTGAACGATACCAGTTAAATACTTTATTTGATGGTATTATTGTATCGACTTATATTGGATCAAGAAAGAATGAACCTATGATATTCGAATGTGCTATGAGTAAACTGCACTCTATATATGGGGACTGTCTTTTTATTGATAATAGTCGTTCTAATCTTCTAGTTCCAGAAAGTTTAGGTATGAAGGTTTATTACTATGATGATAAGTTACGAGATATTGAAGCTCTACGTACGGAGTTGATGAGTCTTGGTGTTCAATTTTAGTTATTGGTTGTTGTCGTCATCACAAGAGGGTAGCTGAAATACTAGTTTGTCAAAGTTAGGAGTTGATAGAATGAAGCTAATTAAAGAAAATTTAGGTGTATTTGTACTAGCCGTACCAGTACTATTAAGTATATTTGGTCTACTTATTATAAATACACATCTTTATGACTATGGAATAGTTGAATTTTCATTGTTCAAAGTACAATCATTATGGGTGGGGGCTTTGTTTTGCTTATTGAACTTTATTTCACTAATAGTATTTATGTTATTCAATGATTATAAGGTCAGCCAAAGTACTAATCTAAGGACAATTTTCTATACAAGTTGTCTTAAGATATTTCTCCTGAGTTATGTACTATATATTTTTACAGACAAAATATATATTGATGACTTTTATATATATCATCCCAACATAACGGTAGGGTTTGCTCAACAAATAGGACAAAGGAGTGTTTTATTCTTTATCTTAGCTACTATTCTCGTTATTAAAGTTGTTAAGAATGAAAAGGAAAAAAATGAGGGTAACATCAGTAGTTCAAGTAAAATACTTATACTCATAATTTCGTTGATGTTTGTTTTTAGCGTATTTATTCCTTTTGTTGCATCTATGAAGTTTGATAATACCTTAGGTGCATATTTTGAGTATTTTACTATTATCGGCATTTCATATTTCTTAAATAAAGTAATTGCCAAGAGTGTACTTAAAGATGAATTTGCAGGTGTGAAAGAAGAAACCTATTCAAGTTTTTCAACAGGTAATATAAAGACTAATAGAGATAATTTTAAACTTGAGATATTACTATTACCTATAATACTGTTGGTAATGATAGTGCCACTTATAATGTTTTACTCAAGAAATATTTATCCGAATTTCGGTGTCCAGTATGGTGGAGGCAAGCATAAAGAAGTAGTAATTACAACGGTGAATAATACTGTATATACGGGAAGAATACTACACAATAACGAAGATTACATATTCTTACTTGATTTGGAGAATGATGATGTCAATGTAATAACCTGGGAGGAAGCAAGGAAAATTAAAGATTAATAACTTCCGTACTTCAGCTAACACCATGATCACGCTTCGGGTCGACCTAGGGCACGGCTCTGGAGAAGGACGTCGACCAAACACAGCCCTCAAGCCCGTCGGGACGACACCTGCATTAGTCACCACAAGCCTGCCATGAGCGAGCACTTCTAGGCGGCCGGTACGTCGTAATCACAAGACGTTAGATGAAATATCATCCTTTGATTCGGCTTGACATTATAAGTAAGGAGTTTACTATGATTTATCTATTAATACTAATGCTATTTATTTCATTAATCTACATATCGCTTAATAAGCCATTTGGGAACATTAATTTACTTGAGTTGATTGAGTATAAGGGTATCAAGCTTGAGCTTGGACTTATGGATTACTATTGTTCAGAAGAGATGTGTGAAGTGGATATTGATAGGATTGCAGAGGAAACATTATATAGACTTGATATTAGCTATATGGTAAGAACAATGATTTATGGTAATTTATATCATGGATATGCTAATGATGACATACTAATGTTCAAATTTATAACTAATGAATCAACTGGGTATACTATGTTGATGGTTGATGTAGGAGAAGGGGTTAAATTTGTAGATTATTCTGACTCTGATGAGATTTTAAGTAGTTCTATTTATAAGAGTTTATGAGTTTGAGGATATATGATATCTGAACGTTACCTATGAATAAAGATTTAGAGGGAGACATTATGAAGAAAGTAATTCTGGGAATTTTGGCGTTTATACCATTAACTTATGCAGTAAATGCATTGATTGATGCCATTATCCATTTTGTAACAGGTGATTATTTCATTTCTAATGGTCAGATTTACTGGCAGGTTGATAACAGCTATCTGGGTTGGATAATCTTATTTACAATATTTATGCAGATTTATTTCTTTATGGATATATCTACTAATAGGAATATTAAGAAGGATCACTTCGCTTGGTGTTTGATAGTTGTTTTATTTGGATTTCTAAGCCTACCCATTTACTGGTATTTGAATATTTATAGGGATTTGGAAGTGAGTTCCGATTGACGCGCGGATGATACTTCACCTAACACCATGATCAAAGTGACTTCCATTAGAAGTCACCTACGCTTCTAGGGTGATTTATAAATCACCTATGTCACCCTAAGGAATGTCGTTGGATGAGTGACATTGTTAATGTCACATTTGTGGTGACTTTAAGAAAGTCACCCTAATGACTTAAAAAGCAAAGTCACAACGGTGAACCACGTACAATTGTGACTTCATAAAGAAGTCACTTCGCACCGCAAGCCCATCGGGTTAGTGACTTGCACTACGAAGTCACCCAAGCACTCACATTAGTTTGGATGCATACTCGAGCATTAAATCTTTGATTTACGACCAGAGCCGGATAAGCCTGCCATGAGCAGTGTGACTTCTAGGCTGCAGGTACATCGTAATCACAAGACGTTAAGTGAAATACTGAATTTTGGAGGTAGAGATGGCATATAAAAAAGTGCAATTGATTTTGAGAAACACTTAAAAACTCAAATTGAGTTTCTGAAGATGTCCTGTGATTCCTATGATAAGGGATTCGAGGATGAAGCTATCAGACTTGCTACAACAATGAGAGTTTTACTTCATGACACTGGTCAGTCTACATCATTACTAAGACATCTAGGTATAAAGAATAGAATGTACTTTATATGCTCTGCTCCTCGATTGATTCCAACAAATATGGTTTCATATACTGGATTGTTAATACTTAGAAGCACTGTCGGTGAAGGCGGTAACTATATTCATGCATCGTCGGATGGAAGCCCTATGCCAAATTTTTGGCTTGGTTTTGAGGATTGGTGGAATCAGATAGTAATTGATGACAAGAATAGTATTTTTACACGTAGAGATCTTGTGTTATTTGCTGCGAATCAAGATGGTGGGGGCCATATTGATGATAGCCTAACCTCAAAATATATGGAGTTAACAATGAATAATTCATTGGGATGGCAGTATGGTGAAGGTGATATTATTAAACCTTTTGACAATAGTCCTATTTATCCCAGTATTAGACAAATAGTCCATGAATTACTATTTTCACTTGAATGGAACAAGGGGATAAAGAACTATACTAGAAAATTCCTAAATCAGTGTGTGGATATTAAATATATTGATAAAAGGCATTATATACACCGGCATTTTGAAAAGGATGACATTGGTACTGCACTTTATAAAGATGATAGGGTTACAAATAAGACCGTTAAGAAAGTTTATTGCGATGATTTGATTTTCAAGAATGGTGGCAGAACTTCTAGAAATATTGTTGAATGACGTACTTCGCTTAACAGCACGATGTATATATGGACAATAAATCGGATGGATGTCAACGTCTTCAACCTGCGGGACGTTAGGTGAAATATTCTCTCATAGGTATGGTGCCGGAAGAAGACTATCGTTCGACGGTAGTACACTAAATTTTTCAGCTCTATTTGGAGGTTGTTTATGAATGTTAAGTTAATGGAATATAATACGTTTGATGTAGAAGAAATTGGTACTATCTGGAATCAGGTTATTGCTGAGGGTGATGGTTTCCTTTGGGAAGAGGCATTTCCACTGGGGAAGATTGAGTATGTTTTAGGACAGCAACTTTTGGTTGTATGTGCTAGAGATATTGAGACTGGAGAACTTGTTGGTTTTTATACATTGCGTAAAAATCAGTCTGGTAGAGGTTCGCATGTAGCTAATGGTCTTTTTGCTGTATATAAGGATTATAGAGGACTCGGTATTGGGAAGAAACTTGCGTTAGATTCATTATCTAGAGCCAAGTCATTGGGATTTAATGGGCTTCAGTTTAATTCTGTAATATCTACTAATATTTCTTCTGTTAAGTTGTGGGAGAGTATAGGATTTGAAAGAATTGGTGTGGTGGAAGATGGTTATAGATATTCTACTAATGAGTTTTGTGATTTGTATTTATACTATAAGAAACTAGTAGATGTATGATTTAAAGATGGGTTTATCGTGTGATGCAATCTATGGGGCTGATATAGGTAATGGAATATTTTGTCCGAGAACACTTCACCTAACACCATGATCAGAGTGACTTCAGACTGAAGTCACTATTGCACCGCTAGCCCGACGAGTTAGTGACTTGTTAACAAGTCACTTTTACACTCACATTTGACAGGATGCATACCAGAGCAGTAATCGAAGATTACGACCAGGGTTGGATGCATGTTCGAGCAGTAATCATAGATTACGACCAGAGCAGGGCAAGCCTACCATGAGCTAAGTGACTTCTATTAGAAGTCACACAGCACTTCTAGGCGGGCGGTACGTCGTAATCACAAGATGCTATGTGAAAGTACATGCTAGGTTATGCTAGACAAATTAGTATTCAAGCAACTATTGTGGTCGATAACCAATAGAAAATGCTAGAGAGTATTGTTAATATTTGAAAGAGAGGAATAATACTATGCCATTTCAGATGACTCATTTGCATATTGCAAAAAGGGTACATCAGCTCTATCTGAATAAAATCAAAAATTTATCTCAATATTATTTAGGGGCAGTGTCACCTGACGCTGTTCATAATAGAGCGGGATATATATCTGATTATAAAAAGAAATCTCATTTGTGTGTGGGAGATGAACACTGGGGATTACTTACTAATAACGATGAATGGATTGATAGTGTATTGAGATTTCTAAATGACAATAAGAACTCAGAAAACTATGATTTCATATTAGGTTATTGTTGTCACATATTATCTGATATATACAATAACATTGCTGTATGGACACCTTTTAGATTGAAATATCCGGATGAGCTAATGAAAGGTTATGGAGGATTATATCATCAAGAGAGCGGGAAGGTAGAAATAGAACTAGCATTGAGAGAAGAAAATAAAACTGATTTTTGGGTTCATCTTGAAAAAGCTGAATCAACAAATCTAGAAGATATTATATTTGCTGAAGAGATAAAGCGACATAAAGATAACGTACTCTATAATCGGTATAGAGATAAAGGGCATCAAGACTTGTCATCAAACAAGTTAGTAACAATCGAGAGTACAATGGATTTTGTTGATGAAGCAACACGTTTTATCATAAGCAAGATCAATGACTGTTAAAATTAAATCCAAGAAAATGAAGTGAATTACGAAAGCTTCCGCATGCACCTTCACATAACACCACGATCAGAATGACTTCCATTAGAAGTCACCTATGCTTCTAGGGTGATTTAGTATCACCTTTATCACCCTAAGGAAAAGTGACTTAGTTTTCTAAGTCACACAAGAGACTTATAGTGCAAAGTCTCCCTGTTGTTGGAAAAGTGACATTACCATTGTCACCAGTGTGACTTCAGACTGAAGTCACTATCTAAGCGACTTACATGTTGGATGCATAATCGCAAGCCTACCATGATCAAAGTGACTTCCACTAGAAGTCAACTACGCTTCTTGGGTGATTTAAGAAATCACACTGCACTTCTAAGTGGCGGGTACGTCATAATCACAAGATGATAGCTGATATAATCATTTCGGTCATGAAAGGAATAATATGACTCTAGAATCTACAGTGTTCGATAGAAAGAAGTTTATAATTGGTATTTGTATTTCATTATTTGCTCTTAGTTTAGGCTATAAATTGCCCTACACTGATCATTCAATTGCACAAATGCTCATTCCAGCAATTAGATTTAAGAGTAGTGCACTTTACTTGAGTGGTTTGCTTGTTTTAGTGATTTTAGCGTATGCTGCACATTTAATGGTTGAGAGTGGTAAATATAAGAATAAAGTGATTGTGACACTGATATTGTTGTTTCTTGGTCTTCCACTTATGACGAATGTCTTTGATGTAATGACATCACCTGTTTATAGAATGAGTAGTGGAGTGAAAACTTTAAAGATTGAAGAATCAAAGTTTAATATACTTCAAGAGAATGATGAATTGAAATTAGATTTCACAGCCGTTTTAAGAAGTTACAAAGAGTATGATGGTTTGGTTAAGGTTTACATTCGGGTTCCGGAGGTTATAGATGGTATGCTAACTGAATCAGAAATCTTAGTTTATGAAACTAATAGGCTATATCCTAGGAAAGAATGGGAAATTGATACATCAACAAATATTAAGCTTGAAAATGAATTTACTATTGAAGATTTACACGATACTTGGTTTTATGATAACGAATATACCCTGATTTTAGTGGATGACGAGCAGAGATCAGAGATAGTAATATATGGGTCATTGTAAGTTATCAATAATTATGTCAGCTAATAGCGAACTCCCAACATTGCCTTTCTAATTGGAAGGATGGCAAATCGTAAATTCACGGGATGTTAGCTGACACTTAGATTCAATTTATAGATAGGAGACTTATATGCAGCTGAAATATCTGACATTATTACTTAAATCAATAGCTTATATATCAATCCTTGCTATTGCATCACTATTTCATTATTACCTGAAGTCTAGAATGGATAGTATTGGACCCATTAATGGTAACTTCAATATCTACTTTTATGTATCTACAGTTTTTATGTTTGTGGTAGGTATAGTTTTGAATTTTGAAGATATTATTTTGATGATTAGACGCAAGGGTAAGTACAAGTTTGATCTGATCAGATTTCTTATTATTGTTTGCCCTTTGATTGTCTTAAGTTTAAGTATGGTAATATACTATTCGAATTTTGCCCTAATTAGAGCTTTCTCATCCTTATTGTCTTACTTGAGAGTAAACTATTTGAAGGAATTATTTGGAGTTGTAGCTGGGATGATGTTTGTAAAATGTTTCGTAAATGTAGATGAGTTGCCAGACTATAGTTCCTAGGTAAGTAACATGAGCTCATCAGCTAACACCATGATCAGTGTGACTTCTAATAGAAGTCACATTGTACTTTTAAGCGGCCGGTAGATCGCATCACTAGAGGATATTTGATATATAAGTTAGCATAGTATTGAAGCTGAAGATTGTTCGATTTGAAAGGGAATATAATAAGAAGGCTAATACTTGATGGGTATATAATAGTACCAGAAGATTTAATAGATATTGTCCGACTGGAATTACCTAAACATATATTATTGACTCTTAATGAAGACGGGTGTTTATTGTTTAATGTATCTGAGGATGACATCGTTGACAATAGATTTAATGTTTACGAGGCGTTTGAATCTGAAGAGTCTTTCAGATTACATCAAGTTAGAGCTAAGAATTCAGACTGGGGTAGTATTACGACTGATGTTGAAAGTATATATGAGATACGGTATGAAGACATATAATCTCTAGTTAGTTTTAGGTGATTTAGAAGTATTTTAGTATGTTGAATATACTGTAGTTCAAAACAATCGTGTTGTTGAATTATCCATGTAGGCTTTTGCTATTGTTAGCTAGTGTATGAGATAAGAATCGAGTAATATTTAGTCACTAATAAGTTGTAATTCATTTATTTAGATATAATACCAGAAAATGATTTGTTCTAGTACTTATAATGAAGAAAACAGCTCAAATATGTTACTTCCCAAGAACTCCCAATAATTTGGAGAGTTCTTTTTGTTTAGGGGCCTTTGTAATTATTTTTTTAAGACTCTATGGTGAGTGGCTAGTATATAGGAAACTTGTATGATATCCAGATAAGTCTTAGTGAATGTAGAAAGGCTTGGATTTGAGGTCGAAGGACACATTAACGGACAATATAAGGGGTATATATACTTTACAAACGGACAATATAAGGGTATACTTTGTGTATAGACTTAATAAAAGAGGTAATTTATGAAAAACTATTATGTGCCTATATCTATAAGAAGTCATGATTTAAAGAAACTAAGAAGCAAATTAGCTATAACCCAAGCTGAACTGGCTAGGCTCGTTAATGTGTCAAAAAAGACCATTGAAAGATGGGAAGTATCAGATAAGGAAATTACTGGTCCCATCACAACTTTGTTCCAAATGATCAATAATGACTTAGACCTAGTAAAGCAATTTGAAGCACCACCAAGAAAGTATTTTCTTCGTCTAAAGTACTTTTTTAGAAATCAACTATGTACTATTATAGATGTGGATGAGCGAAATAGGAAAGTGCAGATACATAACTTTCAAACAGAACTTATATATAAAGCGTTTGGTAAGCTTAATAGGCCGACCTATGATCAATATGAAGAATTTCTTGCATCAAGATGTATTCCAAGAGAGCGAGATAAGATGAAGATTCAACTTAGAGAACTAGACATTCCCTTTTATGATCCTATGCTGATCATAGAAAAAACACAAGGTAGAATGGCGGAAGACGAATTTTGGATTGAGATTGAAAGAGGTGACCTAGATGATTGATTTAAGCCGAGAAGAGATGAAAACACAGAGTCGGCAATCATCAAAGGGCAATCAAATGAAATGGCAAAGAGACAATCAATGGTATAAGGCTGATTATACCGGGTATGAAGGTTTAGCTGAATACCTTGTATCCTCACTTTTAATGAAGTCGACTCTTCAGCCTAAAGACTTTGTAATCTATTCCACACAGGAGATACGCTATCAACATACCCATTTTATTGGATGTAAGAGTCAGAACTTCCTAGGCGATGGTTGGCAGATGATTACACTGGAACGTCTTTTTATGAACACATATGGCCAAAGCCTCAATAAGAGTATATACGCTATAAAAGATTTAAAAGAACGTCTTAGGTTTACTGTAAACCAAATCACTAGAATTACAGGCTTAAAGGATTTTGGAACTTATCTTACTCACTTGTTGACCATAGATGCCCTGTTTTTAAATGAAGACCGTCATACCCATAACATTGCAGTCCTAATAAATCCTGAGGGTCAGTATAAGCACTGTCCAATTTTTGATAATGGAGCCTGTCTCTTATCCGATACCAGTGTTGATTACCCCATGGGTGTGGAGGTAGACATACTTATGGGAAGTGTAAAATCAAAAACTTTCTGTATAAGTTTTGATGATCAACTAGATGCAGCTGAAGACTTATACGGCAGATCACTAAAATTTGATTTCACTCTAGACCAAGTTGAAGAAATACTGGGATTTGAAAGCATCTATTCAAAAGAGATAAAAAATAGAGTGCTTGAAGTCTTAAGAAAGCAATCGAGCAAATATCAATATTTATTTTTATGATACTACTATAGCTTTTGGATTGACTGACTTATAAATAGGAAATCTTGATTAGGTAGAAAAGGAGATTAATGTGACTAGTACAGATTATAAAGCAGATTCCATACAGGTATTTGAAGGACTCGACCATGTAAGGAAACGTCCTGATATGTATATAGGTGATACAGAATTAAAAGGACTCCATCATATGATATGGGAGATCCTTGATAATTCAATTGATGAAATTTCAGCAGGTTATGGAAATAGAATTGATGTGACTCTGAAGGCAGATCATTCCATTGTTGTAGAAGATAATGGACGTGGCATTCCTGTAGGTATTAATAAAAAGCATGGTATTGAGGCTGTAACACTTGTTTATACAAAACTAGGTGCTGGTGGAAAGTTTGATGGGTCTAACTACAAGACTTCTGGCGGCCTTCATGGTGTTGGAGCTTCTGTTGTTAATGCTCTTTCTACTCAGTTATCCTGTGATGTTTATCGAGATGGTAAGATTCATAGCTTGAAGTTTAAAAAGGGTCTTATGCAAGGGAAACTTAAAAAACATGGAAAGGTAAAAAGTACTGGTACAAAAGTACAATTTTATCCTGATCCAGACATATTTGAAGAAGTGACCTTTAAACATTCTATCATTAAGAACAGGCTAAGAGAGCTGGCTTTTCTCAATAAGGGTTTGCAAATTGCTTTCGTAGATGAGATTAGAGACACTAAAGATGAATTTTGTTATGAGAGTGGTCTATCAGCTTTTCTTGATTATTTAACTGAGGGCAAAAAGAGTATCTCACAAGCCATACATATATCACGAGAAAGTGATGATGTTACTCTTGATATCTCCTTTAAGTACACTGATGAGCAAGTGGAGAATATCTTTACATTTGTTAATAATATTCCAACCCATAACGGTGGTAAACATGATGAGGGTTACAGAGCAGCCCTTACAAGAGCCCTTAATGAAACCCTTAAACAACAAAATCAAGAGAAAAAGCGTGGCAAGAAAAATATCACTGTGCAAGGATCTGATGCAACTGAGGGTCTTGTATGTGTTTTATCCCTAAGGATGGCCAACCCTAAATTTGGTGGTCAAACAAAAACTAAATTATCTAACCCCGAGATCAAGGGTATTGTCATGAAAATTGTCTATGAGGAGTTAATGAGTGCCTTTGCAGCAAACAAGAAGATGACCAGTGCAATTATAGAGAGAATATCCCTTAGTGTAAGAGCAAGAGAAAGCGCCAGAGCAGCTAGAGAACTAGAAAAGAAAAAACAGAACCTTAAGAGTAACCCTTTGTTTTCATCAGGTAAGATAGCTAATTGTACCTCAAAGATTCCACAGGAGTGTGAACTTCATATTGTTGAGGGAGATTCTGCAGGTGGTAGTGCTAAATCAGGTAGAAACATTCGTACCCAAGCTGTACTTCCTCTTAAAGGAAAGCCCCTAAATGTGGAGAAAAAAAGACTCATTGATGTCCTTAATAATGCTGAGCTTAGGGAAATGATTCAAGAACTTGGATGTGGTATAGGGTCCGAGTTTGATATGACTAAGCTTAAATACCATAAGGTAGTCATTATGACTGATGCCGATGTTGACGGTGCACATATACGTTTGATACTGATTACATTCTTTTACAGGTATATGAGACCCCTTATCGAAGAAGGTAAGGTCTATATAGCAATGCCTCCTCTTTATAAGGTATACAATAAAAAGAAGACGGTGTATGCCCTGACTGATAAGGAGCTTAAGGCTGCTATTAAAAGAGTTGGTCGTGGTTATGAGATCCAGCGCTATAAGGGTCTTGGTGAAATGGATGCAAAGCAGTTATGGGATACAACCATGAACCCACAAAATAGGACACTAATAAGACTTAGCATTGACGACGCAGTGGCAATCGATAAATCTTTAACTGTTTTTATGGGTAAGGACGTCAAACCAAGAAGACAATACATTGATGAAAACTTATAGGAGGGTGTACAAATGGCAGAAAGAATAATAGATCGACCAATTACAGAAATAGCAGAAAAAGCATTTGCTGAGTATACCATGGAGGTTATTGCAGCAAGGGCCCTCCCAGATGTATGTGATGGATTAAAGCCAGTACAACGTCGTATACTATGGTCCATGTATGAAACAGGTTATTTGCCTGAGACTAAATATAGAAAGTGTGCAAGAATTGTGGGAGATACCATGGGTAAGTACCACCCTCATGGTGACTCATCTATCTACGATGCCCTAGTTAAGCAAGCACAGCCCTTCGTTAGAAGGTATCCTCTAGTGGATGGTCATGGAAACTTTGGGTCTACCGATGATAACGCCGCAGCCATGCGTTATACAGAAGCAAGACTTGATAAGAATTCCATCTACTTACTTGATTCTATCAAAAAAGACACCGTTGATTTTGTATCAAATTTTGATGAGAGTGAAAAAGAACCAGTCAAACTACCAGCAAGATTTCCTAACTTACTTGTAAATGGGACGTCTGGTATTGCTGTAGGTATGGCATCACAAATTCCAACCCATAACATGTCAGAAGTAATAGGGGCAACCATAGCACTTATTAGAAAAAAAGATGCTTCCCTAAAAGACATGATGAAATACATAAAAGGACCTGATTTTGGTACTGGAGGCATCCTAGATCCCGAGGGACTCGAAGAAGCATATGCTACAGGACGAGGTGCTGTGGCAATTCGTGGACATGTCTCTATAGAAGCACAACCTTGTGGGTCCTCATCTGTCATTATTAAATCCCTACCCTATGGGGTTAAGGTAGAAGGGCTACTTGGTCGAATTTCAGATCTTGTTGCAGCAAATAACTGGGATTATGTATCAGCCATTTCTAATGAGTCTTCTACAGAAGTTGGCATGAGGCTTCGTATTGATATAAGCTCAGATGGTGACGCAGAGAAGTTTATTAACCTTCTCTTTAAGAAGACCCCACTTCAGTCAAATTTTAATTTTAATATGAACGCTCTGGTTAATGGGCGACCAAAGAAACTACCTCTCATTACAAGCTTACATCACTTTATAGACCATAGAAGGACCACCTTTGTTCGAGAGATTCAGTTTGATCTAAAAAAGGCAAAGAAGAGAGCCATGATTCTTGAAGGCTTAATGGCAGCCATGGACCAGCTCGACGCCGTGATTAAGCTAATACGAAAGAGCAACTCTACAGCAGATGCTAAAACAGCTCTTATGAAATTTCTTAAGATTAATAAGGAGCAAGCTCAGGCCATTGTTGATGTAAGACTTGGTACACTTACAAGAATGGACATTAAAAAGCTTAAAACAGAACTTACTGATCTGAAAAAGCAAATTGCAAAATGGGAAGATTTGCTGGCATCAGAGACTAAGATTGATAAGGCCATTATTTCAGATTTAAAGTCTATTATAGATCAAGAAGATCAAAGGCTAACAGAAGTTAAATCTTTTGAAGAACTTGAGTATAGCATTAAAGTAGAAAAGATTATTATATGCGGCGAGGGAAGAAAATATAGCTCAAGAAAACGTATAGGAAAATTTACTGGTCCCTTTTCAAGGACCACAACAGATGATATGGTTATCTCAATCCTAAGCAGTGGTATGTGTCGTAACTTCCACCCAGATCAACACGAGTCCTTTAATGAGGAAGCAGATATTGTGAATCTATTCTCGGCCAAGGAAATTATGAAATATAAGTCCATAGTCTTTGTAACTTCAAATGGCATGGTAAAGAGAACGGATCCCTCTGAGGTGGTTTCTGACAAAGACCTTCAAGCAATCATTAAGTTCAAAGGTGATGCTAAAATTGTAAATACTCATCTAGTTAAGGATGACTCTGACTTGATTCTTGAATCTAAAGGTATGGCCATTAGATTCAAAGTATCTGACCTACCTACTACAGGGCGTATTGGTATTGGGGTATTAGGTATGAAACTTACAAATGGTGAATCCGTCACTTCATCATTCACAGGTGATGAACTGCTTGATACAAATAGAAAAGATCTGATGAAGCTGAAAGTTCAAAAGAGGGCTGGTAAGGGTTCTAGACTTTCAAAGTAGATTTCTTAATATGTTCAATGAAGAGTATGGTTATAAGTGGATATTATTCTGAGAATGGATGATTTAAGCTGATATATTGATAAAAGAATGACAAAGGAGAAAATAGATAGAAATCAGATCATATCTGATTTGAAGTTAACAAAACGTGAGTGTTTAGTCGAGAACTGCAATTAAAACATGATAAGAAAATTTATTGGCTCTTTTTGTTGGTTTTACTCTTATTTTATGTACTATCAAATACATCCATATTCTTTAGATAACTTATCAAGATAAAAGATTAGACAAAAAATACATCATAGAAGAGGAAATAGATTATAATAACTAGTGGTAAAGCCTTGTTCAAATTCTTACAAACTCATATAATAAACCTGTAACTATTTTGAATCATAAAAGGATGGGTGTGGAAATGGATAAGAAAAAGCAAACCCAATACAGAATTCGAATAGAAGATGATCAAATCTTAAATCATACCTACGCTGAAGAAGACATTGTTTGGGGACTAGTTCGAGTGGGAGATGTTGAAGGTGTAAAAAAAGTCCTTAATCAACCCAGACTGAAATACCCACTGATTATTACTCATAATGTTAAAAAAAACGAAGAGTATATGGCTGTTTCTGTCATCACAATATTAGCTCGACTTGCCATAGAGGCTGGAATTACCTCATCTGAAAGTTTTCTTATGAGTGATGTTTACTTAAAGAAAATATCCCAGTGTAAAAATATAGAGGCAATTATTGATGTGGTAAATGATGCACATATTGCTTACACAAAATTAGTCGATGATTATAAGACTATAAAGTCTGTAAATGTTTATGTGGAAGATTGTAAGAAAGACATTATTAAAAATCTATTTAATCCTATTAGTCTTTCTGTTATAGCAAAGGATCTAGGCATACAAGCAAATTATCTTTCTAGGCTATTTTCACAACACGAAGGCATGACAGTAACAGACTTTATCCATAGTCAGAAGATTGAAGTAGCCATGAATATGCTGCGTTACTCTGACAAAACAATAGCAGAAATTGCAGATTATTTGCACTTTAATTCTCAGAGTTATTTTGGAAGAATATTTAAAGAAAAAACGGGTCAAACACCAAATAATTATAGGACAATTCACCACCCACCTGAGTTTTAATCATCATTTATATGTGCTAAATTGTTATAATAAATGAATTATCATGATATAAAATCCAATATTGAAGATTTATACTAAGGACAGAGATTACTCTGTTCTTTTTAGTATAAAGAGTTTATTGTTTAACTCTTTTAGATAGTATAAAAATAAGATTAGGAATAAGGAGAATAAATATGAACATTAATCAGATAATTCAAGAAATGACTTTAGAAGAAAAAGCTAGTTTATGTTCTGGGGCCGACTTTTGGCATACAGAGGGGTTTAGGCGTTTAGGTGTACCAAAGCTAATGGTCTCAGATGGACCTCACGGATTGAGGAAACAATCTATGGAAGGTGATCATTTAGGTATCAATGACAGCATTAAAGCAGTTTGTTTTCCTACAGGCTGTACAGTAGCATCATCATTTGATAAAGAACTAATCTATGAAATGGGTGAGACACTTGGAAATGAATGTCAAGCTGAAGGTGTAGGTATATTACTTGGACCAGCTATGAATATTAAGCGATCACCACTATGCGGAAGGAACTTTGAATACTTTTCTGAAGACCCTTACCTTTCAACCACATTGGCAGCTGCCCAGGTAAAAGGAATTCAAAGTAAGAATGTTGGAGCAAGCATTAAGCACTTTTTAGCTAATAACCAAGAGCATAGGAGAATGAGTTCGGATTCTCAAGTGGATGAAAGAACTTTAAGAGAGATATACCTTGCCAGTTTTGAAGGGGCTGTTAAAGAAGCAAAGCCATGGACAGTCATGTGTTCGTACAATAAAGTAAATGGTTACTTTGCGTCTGAAAATTATGAATATTTAACTGGTATTCTAAGGGATGAGTGGGGATTTGACGGATTTGTGGTTAGTGACTGGGGAGCGGTAAGTGATAGAGTTGCAGGTGTAAAAGCTGGACTTGATCTTGAAATGCCTTCTTCAGGTGGTGTTAATGACAAAAAGATTATTGAGGCTGTAAAGAATGGTTCTTTAAATGAAAGCGTTGTGGATCAAACTGTAAAAAGAATATTAACGATTGTAGATAAGTTTGAGAATTACAAAGATAGTACAGCAATCTTTGATAGAGATGCAGACCACGAAATGGCTAGAAAAATAGCTGGCGAATCCATGGTTCTATTAAAGAACGATGACATTCTTCCTTTAAAGAAGTCAGCCAAAGTTGCCTTTATTGGGGAATTTGCAAAAAAACCAAGGTTTCAAGGTGGAGGTAGCTCCCATATTAATTGTCATAAGATTTCTAATGCTCTAGACCAGGCAGTTGACGCGGGTATTGATGTGTCTTACGCTCAAGGTTATAGTCTAGCAAAAGACCAAGTAGATCTTCAGCTGATAGAGGAGGCAACAGCAGTTGCGGCTCAATCAGAAGTTGCCGTTATTTTTGTTGGTTTACCTGATAGCTATGAGAGTGAGGGATATGACCGTAAACATATGGGTCTGCCAGAAAGTCACAATAAACTGATAGAATCTGTTACAAAGGCACAGGAAAAAACGGTTATTGTTCTTCATAATGGCTCTCCAGTGGAGATGCCATGGGTTAATGAAGTTAAAGGGGTTCTTGAAGCATATCTATCTGGTCAAGCAGTTGGAGCTGCTACGGTTGACATTTTATTTGGAGATGTTAATCCAAGTGGGAAGTTAGCCGAGACACTTCCTATAAGAATGCAAGATAACCCATCGTATCTGTACTATTTTGGAGAAAAAGATGTGGTAGAGTACAGAGAAGGTATCTTTGTAGGCTATCGGTACTATGACAAAAAGGAAATGTCTGTATTATTTCCATTTGGTCATGGTCTTTCTTATACAAGTTTCAAATATGACAAAATAAGTGTAGATCATAAGACCATTGATGCGAATCAATTGTTAACTGTGAGTGTTCAAATTACCAATAGTGGTCAAAGAGTTGGAAAAGAGGTTGTACAACTTTATGTAACACCTTCAAGAAGCGGTACTGCTATTAGACCAATTAAAGAACTGAAGGGCTATGAAAAAGTAAGCTTAAAGCCTGGAGAAAGTAAATTAGTATCTTTCACATTAGACAAACGTTCTTTTGCTTATTACAACACAAGCATCAAAGATTGGTATGTTGAAGAAGGTGTCTATGGCATAGAAGTTGGTGGTTCATCTAGAAACATTCAATTAAGAGAAGAGATAAATGTGACTTCTGATGTTAAGTTACCGGAAGTCTTTGATATGAATAGCATCATTGGAGATATAATGCTAACAAAAAAAGGTGCAGCACTGATTGATCCATTTTTGAAAGGACTGGAAGAAGTCTTTGGAGGTGATGATGAAAATGCTGGTAGTGAAGCAATTACCGAAGATATGAAGATGGCTATGATAAGGGATATGCCACTAAGAACATTGGCGGGATTTAGTAATGGTGCTGTAACTGAAACGGCATTAACTTCTTTAATAGCTAAGATGAATGCCTAGTAACTAAAAATACAAAAATACAAAAATACTAACTTTCTAGGCTGCCCTTTTTAGGGCAGTCTTAAGTACTTGTGATAATATATAGATAGAAGCTTAAACACTAAAATGACTTATGAAAGGTTGTGTCGCATGAAGCAAGGGCCTAAAATTCTTATTGTTGATGATGAAGCTGTAACAAGAAAAGGGATAATAAAAAATGTACCTTGGGCTTCACTTGGTATCAAGGAGATAAGGGAAGCGGAGAATGGACAACAAGCTTTGATGCTAATAGATGCTTATGAACCAGACATACTGATGACAGATATACGGATGCCCATAATGAATGGAATTGAACTTGCAAGCCAGGTTAAATCTAGATTACCAGGATGCAAAATTATCTTCATCAGTGGTTTTTCAGATAAAGATTATCTTAAAGCAGCCATCCATCTTGGCGTAGTAAATTATGTTGAAAAACCAGTTGATTTGGCTGAACTTACAGAAACCATTAGAAAGGCAATAGGACAATATTTGGATGATCTTCAAAAACCAATTGGGATGGTAGATGAGAGTACTGTTAAAAAGAGCCTTGTTGAAAAATTGATTCGAAGAGGTGCGGATATAAGTAGTTACCAACCTTTGATAGATGGTTTAGGGTTAAGGTTTGATCTGACAAAGAAATTCTTAGTCCTTGTGGTTCAATGTCCAAAAAACTATACCGATTTGCAATTATCTGAGGCTTTTGAAGAGATTAATATGGATGTAATATCTGTTTTTGGCATATCTCAAGTTTTGGGTGCTGTAAAAGACCTTAACCATCTTATATGGGTGGTTGGGAAAATGACAACACAAGACATGAATATGTTTGAAAGAGTGAAAAAACTAACAGGTAAAAGATCTTCCTCTATTAATCAGTCCTTATTTTATTCTGTTAGTTCTGACGTTAGTGGTCTTGATAAGGTATATAAGGCTTACCAAGAAGCAGTTATTAACTTACAGCATCTATTTTTTAAGGGATATGGACACTGGCAGTATGGTGGTAGCCTAATGCCTACTCAAGGTGATGGCTTTAGTGAGGATGATATCGTAAATGGATTTGAAGAGTTATTATCGGTAAAAAAATATGACAAAATTTCACCTTATATAAAGAGGTGGATTAGTAGCATTCGCTTTAACAATGATTTTATGGTCAACAGTATTAAAAATACAGTTTTCCAAATATATTTAACACTTCTAAGACATGCACAAGATCAAATGGCTTATTCAAGTGGACCAGATCCTGATGAACCTTACCTTTGGGAGCAAATATTTCAAATAGAGACATTGGTGGACCTAAGTAACTTTATTAATGGAAAGACTGATTTTGTCATTGACAAGTTAGAAATAGCCAATCTTTATAGTAAATCTACACGTACGGTTATTAGGTTGATTCATGACCAGTATATGAATCCTGACTTGTCTACAAAAGTATTGGCTGATCAAGTATATCTAACTAATAGTTATCTTTCAGGATTATTTAAGAAAGAAACAGGTACCAACATTAGTCAATTTATCAGAAGTTATCGAATAGAGATGGCAAAAGAAATGCTAAGAGAGACACGTCTACAACTTTGGGAAGTTGCTGAACGGGTAGGGTATCCAGACTCTAATTATTTCGCCAAAATATTTAGAAAAGTGGTTGGTAGTTCTCCTTCTGATTTTAGAGAAAGGCAAATGTAATGATGGATATTAATGATAAATTGAAGGTGTGGGATAAGTTTCTCCCTACCATTCGAATAAAAGTGATAGGTGTTTTTTTCACCTTAATATTTATACCACTAATCATCTTAGCTATGGTTACTTATGCGAGGGTATCAGAAGACTATAGAAGTAATATTGAGTATGCTGCAGATCAATCATTTGAACAAGCAGTAGGCTTTATTTCATTTAAGGTAAATACACTGATAAATTCCTCGGATGTTATCTACTTTAACCCCGAAGTTCAAACAATTATGAAACGCGACCGAGAAAGTATTGAAGAGGATAACGTCCAACAATATAAGGATAACATCTTTCTTGAGAGACTAATTTTTTCACTGAAAAACGACCAAGATGTCTATAGGGTCAAACTTTATGTTGCAGACTGGTTGACCTATTCAGATGAAGACTACTATTTTAGTAGTATTAGTGATTTTAGAGAGACTGAAGCTTATAATCGTTTGAAAGATTATAGGGGGAAGGTAATATGGATGCCACCTTATGAGGTGCCAGAAGATGATAACGTATTTCGTCATGTCAATGTAATTCCAGTAGTTAGACGAATTAGGGACATTGAAAATGTGGCCAACACTATAGCTTTTATGGAGTTATCATTGCTACAATCAACCATGGATGACATAATAGACAAAGCAGATGTGACAGAAAAAGGTATGGTATTTCTCTTCAATAGCCATGATGAGTTGCTTGCGTCTACAGATGAAACAGACTTATCTAAAGTAGATCAAATAATAGAATATATAAAGCAAGTAAAAGAGTCATCATCAAATGGAGAATGGATGGCTTACAAAGAACAGGAATCTTTACTAAATATTAGGTACGAAAGCATTGATAATACTGACTGGTATCTAGTGTCAGTTATCCCAGAAAATGAAATCGTTGCTCCAGCTAATAAGATAAGAAGGTTTATTACTATACTGTACATTTCAGGGGGGCTCATTGCATTTAGCCTTGCACTAATATTATCAAGCTCACTGACAAGTCGAATCCATCATCTATCAGATCATATGTTAAAGGTTCAAGATGGTCAAATGAATGTCATTTCAGAAGATAAAAGCCAAGATGAAATAGGACAGCTAAACAGAAGTTTTAATTATATGCTAGAAGAAATAAGATTACTGCTTGATAAACAATATAGAGCAGGGCAGGAGTTGAAAAATGCAGAATTGAAAGCCCTTCAAGCGCAGATTAACCCTCATTTTCTATACAATACACTTGATATGATTAATTGGAAAGCCATGGATAGTAACGCACCTGAAATTGGATTAATTTCTCAAACATTGGCAAAGTTCTATAAACTCAGCCTAAGTAAAGGGATGGATATAGTGACTATTCGAGATGAGATAAGTCATGTTGAGCAATATGTCAAGATTCAAAATATGAGATATGAAGACCGAATTGGCTTTAGGGTGGATGTTGATGAGAGAATTCTTGACCATAAAATACCAAAGATCATTCTTCAACCTTTGATTGAAAATGCTATATTACACGGTATATTGAAAAGAACAGGCGAGGGAGGCTTGATCACAATTAGGGGTTGGATTACAGAGAGTGATATCATTCTTCAAATAAAAGATGATGGAATGGGTATTGAAAAGGCAAAATTGGATAATATTCTCTTATCAGGTGATACTGTAGAGAGTCATGGCTATGGTGTAAGAAATATACATGAACGTCTCAGGCTGTCATATGGGACATCCTATGGCCTAAGTTATGAGAGTCAACTCTCAAAATGGACCCTTGTTACGGTTCGTATACCAACAAAGAACATAAAATAGTCTTGTTAACCATAAAAGAGCACCCTCAGTTATCTTATAATGTCATGTTATGATTGATTTAGAATAATAATAGTTATGACTATAAAGATAAACGAGGTGTTAACGTGAACGAGAATAGGATAGAAGTATTAACTTCTGTCCATGAAGGACATATCAGTGAGAATCTTCATGGACAGTTTATTGAACACTTGGGAACCTGTGTTGAAGGTGGTATATACGTAGGGGAGAATAATGATGTTGAACATCTAGATGGCCTGCGTAAGGCTGTGGTTGATGCCCTTGCACTCCTTGAACCTCCTGTTGTTAGATGGCCTGGTGGTTGCTACGCTGATACCTATCACTGGCGAGATGGTATTGGACCAAAAGATCAAAGACCAATCACTTATAATGCAACCTTTGGGACCAATCAATTAGATACACATCAATTTGGTACTCATGAATTTATGGATTTTTGTCAGCTGATTAATGCAAAAGCTTGGATGAATGTAAATATGATGACAGGATCTGTAAAAGAGATGGCTGAATGGGCAGAATATTGTAATAGGCATGAAGATACGACACTTTCAAAAGAGAGAAAGCAAAATGGCGCACCACAAGCCTTTGATGTTCTCTACTGGGGCATAGGAAATGAAGCCTGGGCTGGAGGTGGCTGTTATACACCAGAGAGTTATGCCAATAGTTATAGACAGTATTCAACAGGATTTCCCTCATTCCCTGTAGAAAATTCTGAAGGTAACATACTAGCAGATAGGTTAAATAGTCAACTTATTGCAGTTGGTCCTGATGGTAATAAGCCTAAAGAAAGAATTAATTGGACAATTGATTTTTTTCAAGCTTTAGAAAAATACAGACTTCCCAAAATAGATGGATATGATTTGCATTTTTATAACTGGAATATGATGAAAGAAGCCGGTGAGGTGACAGACTTTGATGAGACCCAGTGGTACCGTCTTTTTGATGGAGCGATGGAAGTAGAAGAGGTTATAGTTGAACAATATGACCTAATTCAAGAATATACGCCTCAAGTACCTGTAAACCCGTGGATTAGTCAGGCAAAGGTAGAGCTTATAATTGGGGAGTGGGGTAACTGGCATCCTCTTGATGAGGATAAATCTGCCCTTTGGCAGCAAAATACGGTTAGAGATATGATTAGCTATGCTCTAACATTAGATATTTTTCACAAGCATTGTGACAAAGTAGCAATGGCATGTCTTGCTCAGACGGTTAATGTTCTTGGAGCCTTAATATTGACAGAGAAAGATAAAATTGTATTAACGCCGACCTATCATTTGTTTATGATGTATAAGAACCATAGAAATGCCCAAAAAATTCGTTGCCAGGTAAACTCTCCTGTCTTATTCGAGGAAAAGGCTCAGGTTTATGCAATTCACAGTTTTGCATCAATTAAAGGCAATATAATGACATTAAATGTTATTAACACAAGTTATAATGAGGACCTTGAAGTGGATTTGACTGTTGATCAAGCAGTTACTTATCTAACAGGTAAAATACTAACAGGTGATCAACCATCAGATTATAATGATTTTGATATGCAGGCAAAGGTTGCTCCAAGGCAAGCATTAGCCCCAATAGGTGGTGGTAAATACTGGAAACTATCTGTTCCAAAAGGGTCTGTAACAGTATATACATTTGCCTTACAGGCTAAATCGTAAAAGGAGAACTCGATGGAAAAATTACTATATGGTGTTGCATATTATGATGAATACATACCTTATGATCGTTTAGATAAAGATATAGAGCTTATGAAGACGGCTGGTATCAATGTGGTTAGAATAGCTGAATCTACCTGGAGTACATTAGAACCTCAAAATGGGGTGTTTGATTTTACATCAATTGACCGAGTGATGAATGCAATGCATGCTAGTGGAATCAAGGTTATTATCGGAACCCCAACATATGCTGTTCCTACCTGGATGGTGAGACAGCATCCAGATATATTGGCCCTCACTAGTAAGGGCCAAAACAAGTACGGTCCTAGACAAAATATGGATATTACAAATCCAAATTACCTATTTTATGCTGAGAGGATGATACGAGCCTTAATGCTACATGTAAAAGACCATCCTAGTATTATTGGATATCAGGTTGACAATGAGACAAAACATTATGATGTTTCAGGTCAAAGAGTTCTAGACCTTTTTGTCGCATTTATGAAAAATAGATATACTGACATTGAAGAAATGAATGAGCGTCTTGGCCTTGATTATTGGAGTAATAGAATAAATGCGTGGGAAGATTTCCCAAACCTTGATACGACCATAAATGCAAGTTTATCAGGTGAATACGAAACCTTTAGACGAAATCTTGTGACAGATTTTTTGTCATGGCAAGCTGAGATTGTTCAGGAGTACAAGCAAGATAATCAATTCATTACACAAAACTTTGACTTTGAGTGGCGAGGCTTTTCCTTTGGATGTCAGCCGGATGTTGACCACTTTGAAGCAGCAAAAGCTATGACAATAGCAGGAGCTGACATATATCACCCAGGTCAAGATCAACTTACAGGTTGTGAGATTGCTTTTGGTGGGGATTTGACAAGGTCATTAAAGAAAGACAATTATCTAGTTATAGAAACCCAAGCTCAAGGACAACCTGCTTGGCTTCCATATCCAGGTCAATTAAGACTACAGGCATTTAGTCATCTTGCTTCTGGTGCAAATATGGTAGCATACTGGCATTGGCATTCCATTCACAATTCCTTTGAAACTTATTGGAAAGGCCTACTCAGTCAAGACTTTGAACCAAGTCCAACTTTTAATGAAGCAAGTACAATTGGTAATGACTTTTCTAGACTTAGTAAGAAGCTAGTGAACCTAAAAAAGGATAATCGTGTAGCTATTCTAATCAGTAATGAGGCTTTGTCTGCTTTGAATTGGTTTAGATATTTCTATGATATGAACTATAATGATATATTAAGAAATATGTATGATGCACTTTATAAAATGAATGTTGCCTGCGATTTTATATATCCAGAGTCAGAGGATTTGGAGCAATATGACATGATTGTGGTAGCACCTTTATATGCAGCATCTGATAAGCTTCTTAAGAGACTGAATACATATGTTGAAAGCGGAGGCCATGTTGTTTATGGAATACGTAGTGGCTATTGCGATGAAAAAGTAAAGGTGAGAAATGGCCATCAACCAGGTATTATTAATGAAGCTTGTGGCATATATTATAGTCAACATACAGACCCAAAGGATACAAAGATTCAATCAAATATTTTCAGTATTAGTGATGAGGATTTAAATCTCACTGGCTTGATTGAGCTTATTGAGCCCAAGGGAGCTAAAGTTCTGGCTAAATACAATCATCCAGTATGGGGTGAATATGCTGCCATCACTCACAATACATATGGTAGTGGATCCGCTTTGTATATTGGATGTTGCCCAACAGAAAAAGTCTATTCTGAGGTCTTTTCTTATTTACTAAAAGAAAACAAGCAATGGACGCAAATGCAAGAATATATCTATCCTATAATTGTAAGGCGTGGTGTGAATGATGATCAAAAAGGAATTATATACTTCTTCAACTATTCTGGTGATTCTAAATCTATCATATATGCTTTTGAAGACGGTTTAGACTTACTTGAAAATGAAATGTTCCATAAAGGTGATAAACTTAGCTTGCCTGCATGGGGGGTTAAAATAGTCGAATTATTGGTTTAGAATAGCAAGAGATATCCAAATCAAAAAAGTGGTATGGGTATTTTTTTGCCATATATTGTACAGATACCATAAAATAGTCTTTAATATCGTAATTTGGTACCTGACCAATTTTCTTTAAAAATGCTACCATAAATGTAGAAGTAAAACATCAGAAAGGTATAAAAAATGAAGAAATGGAATTATGATTTTTGTGTACCGGAAAATAAAAAGGTTAGAGTTATCATACATACAGATTGTAAGAATGAGGCTGATGACCAGTTTGCATTGCCTCATCATTTAATGACTCCCAAGTTTATTATTGAAGGTATAGTTGGTGGTCATTTTAATAAAAATAGTCAAGTTTATGGTGAGGGTAATACTGCACAAGCCAGCATCGATGAAGTGCATAAAGTTTTAGACTTGATGGGCGTTGGTGATGATTATCAAGTAAAAAAAGGTGCTGAGTTCCCTTTGGCAAATGAAACAATACCTATAATGTCTGAAGGAGCAAAACTAATTATTGAAGCAGCCATGAAAGAATCAGACTTACCCCTATTTATTTTACTACAAGGAGCAATCACTGATCTTGCCTGCGCCATTTTGCTTGAACCACAAATATGTTCTAAGATGACAGCAATATGGATTGGTGGAGGTGACTGGCCAGAAGGTGGATTTGAATTTAATCTTTTAAACGATATAGCTGCGGCTAATGTGGTCTATAATTCCAAAATGCCTTTGTGGCAAGTTCCAATTAGTACCTACAAGCAGATGGCTGTATCCTTAGCTGAGCTTCAGCTAAGAGTTAAACCATACGGAGCTATTGGAAATTACTTATTTACTCAGATGGTTGATTTCAATACTAAGATGGCTGTTTACCAGCAGTGGCCTCATGGTGAAATTTGGGGCCTAGGTGATCAAGGAACCATTGCAGTCTTAATGGAAGAGGCAGAAAAAGATACCATATATGACCTTGTCACAGCACCAAGGGTTAGCTATGAGGATATGACCTACATCCATGACACTAATAATAGAGAGATACGGATGTATCATACCCTAGATCCTAGAATCACCATGGAAGATTTTTATGCTAAGTTAGCAATAAATTACCCTAGTAAGGAATCATAAGGAGAATTATCATGACAAAAAAAGCTAAGTTTAAGAGATACATACCAATGTATCTAATGTTTCTACCTGGGGCTATCTACTTGTTTATCAACAATTATATTCCTATGGCAGGCCTAGTGGTTGCCTTTAAGAAATATCATGTTAGAAAAGGTATGTGGGGGAGTGAATGGGCAGGTTTAGCTAACTTTGAATTCCTCTTTTCCACTCCAGATGCGTGGGTTATTACAAGAAATACAATACTCTACAATGTTGCCTTTATTGTTATAAATATGATTGTTGGCATATTATTTGCAATTTTTATTTCAGATGTACTAAGTAAGCATATGAAAAAGGTCTATCAAAGTGCCATAATATTTCCATATTTAATGTCTGCTGTAATAATTAGTTACATTGTATATGCTTTTCTAAGTCAAGGGACCGGTATGTTAAATAACAGTCTATTACCATTACTTGGAATAGAGCCAATCAACTGGTATAGTAGTCCAGAATTTTGGCCATTTATCCTAATATTTACAAACACATGGAAGGGTATAGGTTATGGTTGCCTTATTTTCCTTGCTGGGATTAACGGCATCGATCCAACATTCTTTGAAGCAGCCAGATTGGATGGAGCTTCTAAACTACAGCAAATAAAATACATTACACTACCAACCTTGGTTCCAACCATTGTCACCTTGACACTTATGAGCATTGGAAGGATATTCTATTCTGATTTTGGCCTCTTTTATCAAGTGCCTAGAAATTCAGGTATGATTTATTCAACTACCAATGTAATTGACACTTATGTATATAGAGGATTGATGGAACAATCAAATATAGGTATGTCTGCTGCTGCTGGCTTTTACCAGTCCGTTGTTGGCTTTATCTTAGTCTTGAGTGTCAATTTAGTTGTTAGAAAATTTAGCAAAGAAAATGCATTATTTTAGGAGGAACCACCAATGAAAGAGAAAGCTTTTTCTAGATATCAGATTCTAGCAAATCTAACAATGATGATCTGGACAATTATAATTATATTACCATTTTTACTTTTGCTACTTTCATCTTTAACTGATGAGAATGTTCTTGTTGCAAATGGGTATTCATTTTTTCCTAAGCAATTTTCTTTGGCAGCATATACTTATATTTTGCAATCAGGAACTAAGATACTTAAAGCTTATGGGGTCAGTATATTTGTGACGGTTGTAGGAACTGTCATACATGTATTACTAGCCTCCCTAATGGCCTATCCCTTATCCATAAAAAATCTTCCAGGCAGGAATATACTAGCTTTTTTTGTTTTCTTTACCATGTTGTTTAATGGAGGAATTGTCCCATCATATTTGATGTGGACCGGAATGTTTCATATAAAGGACACAATATTAGCTCAGCTACTCCCAAATTTTTTACTTAGTGCTTGGAATGTCATGATTATAAGAACCTACTTTCTAAGTAATATACCTAGTAGTTTGTATGAAGCAGCTGAAATAGATGGTGCTTCTCAGTTTACAGTTTTTGCCAAGATTGTTATGCCTCTTGGTAAACCCATACTGGCTACCATGGCCATTTTCTCTGGACTTATGTATTGGAATGATTGGATAAATGGCTTGTACTTTATTGTACGAAACAAAGATCTTTATAACATTCAGAACTTACTTAATCAGATGGTTAGTAACATACAATATTTGACATCCAGCACAAACACTAATGTAAGCTCAGCAGCGGCGAGTATACCTTCAACATCTATTCAGATGGCCATTGCTTTTGTAGCTATACTACCAATTATGTTGATTTTTCCAACGTTCCAAAAGTATTATGCTAAAGGTATGATGCTTGGTGGGGTGAAGGGATAATAATAAATCTACCTAAGGAGAAGAGATAATTATGAAAAAAATCTTATCAATGTTACTCGTGTTAGCACTGACTATGGCAATTATTAGTGGGTGTAGTAAGACAACAGATGATCCAGAAACTCAACCAAGCGAAGACATGAACACATCCTCTGAGGCACAATCCCAAGAGGAAACAAATGAGACTGAGACAAGTTATGGAAGTTACTCGGAAATCGAACCATATCATCTCGTATTTTCATATGTTGAATTTTACGAACAAGATGATGAAGCTAGGGAAGAGGTCCAAGCTGCAATTAATGCCAAAATGATACCAGAGTATCATATTGAGGTGGAGTTGCTACCAATGTCATTTGCTGACTACAATACCACTGTTCAGTTAATGATAGCAGGTGGAGACGAACTTGATATTATGCCAATTTATTATCCTTTCGCATCTAGCTGGATTGGTATGGGTGGTGTATTTGACATGGCGCCACTAATGGATACAGAAGACGGGGCAAAAATTATTGAAGCCTTAGGTGAGGAAAATGCCTTTGTTGGAAATATGAATGGTGTACTTTATGGTTTCCCTGCCAACAAAGAATCTGTCGAACTTGGTGGATTGGCAATGAGAGCAGATATAGCAGATGAACTAGGTATCGCTGAGAAATATGGTTTAGAAGCCAATAAAGATGAGTATGATGGAACAATTTATGATTGGACAGTGGCTGAGGAAATTTTTGCAACAGTACAAGCTGCATACCCAAATATGACGCCACTTTATATGAATAGCACTGAACAGCTATATAGATTTGTCTTTTTTGATGAGTTGGTAGATGGCTTTGGAACCCTTGACTGGGAAGCTGATCATAGTTCAACTCAAGTTGTCAATAAGTATGAAACAGAGACCTACAAAACGGCCATTAAAAGACTTGCCAATTGGTATGATAATGGCTACATTTTCAAAGACGCTGCAACAGATACACAAGGTTCTGCTACAATGATGAAAGCTGGTAACACTTTTAGTTTTCTTACAGCAATTAAACCTGGTTTGTTAGCAGAACAAGAGGCAGCAAATGGCATGCCAATGTATGCTATGTATTTTGGCGACCATGTTGAAGGTGGTATATCAACAACAAACGTTAGTTTCTTTAATACTTCAATTGCTACAAATAGCATGGATCCTGAGATGGCATTTAAATTTGTTGCAGCACTCTACTCAGATGCTGAACTTTACAATTTATGGCAGTATGGTATCCTTGGCACCCATTATCAGGTTCTTGAAGATGGTACGGCCTACTTCCCAGAGGGTGAAGATGGTACTACTGCAAAATACCACCAAAATACAGGTTGGTTCATGGGAAATCAGTTCCAAAGTTATGTATGGAATGATGGAAGCAAGACGGCTGATTATTGGGACAAACTTAAAGCTCATAACGACTGGGCAGAATACACAGCAGCTTTTGGTTTTATGTGGGATAGCACAGATTACGCCACACAGGTAACGGCACTTAATAATGCTCTTGAAACTTACCGTGCATTTTTAAGTACTGGAACAGTGGGTGTTGATGAGGTTGATGAAGTTATAGAGAAGTTAAATGAAGCTCTTTATGCGGCAGGACTTGAAGAAGTTATGGCTGCTAAACAGGCACAGCTTGATGCTTGGCTTGAAACTAAGTAAGTTGTGATGTTGATTTAGTTCAATGATGCCATCCTAACAAACGGTTAGGGTGGCATTCCTATTATAATCGATATAATAATAGTTAGAAATCTAACTAATTGACCCTGCCATTTATCTATGATATAGTTTTTTAGAACCATCCGCCATTTTGTGGGGATTAACACTTCTTATTTATAGCTAGAAAGTTGGTAAACAATGAAACATACATTAGCACTTGGAACAGAACCAATTGGGAAACTACTGGCCAAATATTCGCTTCCTGCCGTTGTCGCCATGTTAGTAAATGCAATCTATAATGTTGTAGATAGAATCTTTATTGGCAAATTAGTAGGTGAAGAAGCCCTTGCAGGCTTAACCATAACCTTTCCAATTATGATGATAATATTTGCATTTTCTGGGCTTGTGGGTATGGGTGGGGCATCCTTGTTGGCCATACGCCTTGGTGAAAAAGATGAAGAAGGTGCTAGTCATGTCTTTGGCAATACTTTTAGTTTTGCTTTTATTGTTACAGCCAGTGTCCTCCTGGTTCTTTTTGTCAATTTGACATCCATTTTAAGTATCTTTGGTGCTACAGGAGTAGTGCTTCACTATGCTAGTTCTTATATGACAATCATACTTAGTGGTTTTATCTTCCAAATGTTTTCTTTTGTTTTAAGTAACTTTGTTAGAACTGAAGGTAAGCCAGTATTATCAATGAGTGCCATGATTACCTCTGCCATAAGCAACATCGTTTTAGACTATATTTTTATAGCAATCCTTGACTTGGGGGTAAAAGGGGCTGCCTATGGTACAATTTTAAGTCAACTAATTGGACTTGGAATATATTTGAATTTCTATTTAAAGGGTAGAAGTAGTATTCACCTTAAGCCTAGAGATTTCATCTTAGATATAAAAGTTCTTATAAAAATTATTTCAATAGGATTTACATCTTTCATCTCAACCATTAGTACCAGTGTGGCCATGGTATTTATGAATAAGGGACTTTCAGTTTATGGTGGTACGGCAGGTATAACCTCAATTGGTGCAATAAATAGTTTATATACATTCTTTATTATGCCCTTAATGGGCATCACATCAGGCATGCAACCAATAATTGGCTACAACTTTGGAGCTAAACTATATTCCAGAGTAAAGAAGACCTTAATAATGGCCATCATTATAGGATCTACATTCTCGACTTTTGTAATGATAGGACTTGAAGTCTTCTCAAAATTCTTTATTAGTTTATTCATGGACGCAGATTCTACTACGATACCTATGGCAATTACTGGCCTGAGAATATTTATTATCATGTTACCTTTTTTATCTATAAATATGATGGGAATGGCATATTTTCAGTCTGTCGCAAAACCAGTACATGCTTTCTTTCTTGGCTTACTTCGCCAGTTTGTATTCTTACTTCCCCTGCTTTATGTCCTTCCAAGAATCTGGGGACTGTTAGGTGTTTGGATAGCAACACCTATTGCTGATGGATTGGCCATCCTAGTAACTGCCCTTGTTATGATTGTTCATTTTAAAAAGGGGTTAACCATAAAAGATGGCGCTTACATATCAAGTAGAGTAGAGGAGGAAATTGCATGAAAATTGACAAAGCCACTGACAACATTATCAATGTAAGACTCTTAATGCAACAGGTGTTTTTCAGAGATTTCATTAGTAATTACGGCCAAGAAGAAGGACTTAAGTATTCACACATTATTACCATGATTATCATAAGCCATAAGGGTCCCTGTGCCATGTCAAAGGTTAGTGAACGTATTAATCTTGAAAAAGGTTCTTTTACAAGTGTGTGTGATAGGCTTATAAGAAATGGTTATATAGAGAAGAAGCAAGATCAGTCAGACCGTCGTATATATAAGATTCAATTGACTGCAAGAGGCATAGAATATACAAAAGAATTTAAAAAGGCTCATCAAGAATACATTTCTGGGAAATTGGATATTCTTGATGAGCAAGAAAAAATCAACTATTATAGAGCGATTAGTGAAATCTTAAACATAACAGAAAAGATTGCTAATTCATAAGTGGATATCTACCCATATGTTAGGGCTTGAAATATTTGATGAAATGACTTATTCATCAACGGAAAGTATGTGCTGTGCGAAAATTGTTAGGGCTCATTTTGAACTGCTTTTTGAAACTTCCATAAAAGCTACTTTTCTCTTTGTAACCTACTTTTGAAGCTATAGCCTCTATGGTCAATTCGGTATATAGTAAATAGTGCTGAGCGTTTTGCAAACGAATTTTTGTTATGAGATTTCTATAGGATTGTCCGGTTTGATTGTGGATAATAGAAGATAAATATTTTGGGTGATAATTGAAGGCTTTTGCCACTTTTTTTAAGGAACATGTTTGGTAGTTTTGGTAAATATATTCGATAATTTCACTGGCTGGATTATCTTTGCCACTTTTGTCATTTTGTGAATTTCTTAGTATAAATGAAAAAAGTAAAGTTAACAAAGATTCTATAGCAACAAGAGAATAGTTTCGTTTGTATAGGTATTCGTTTACCAACATCTCAATTATATTTTGAACATGTAATTCAACTTGATCGATATAAATAAATGATGGATTTTTACTATTTTCAACCCTGTAACGAATGAAAAAGGCATTTAGTATCTGGTCATTTAATAAAGGGTGGTAGATTTCTTTCTCAAATACGCGATAGGGTATGACAATATTTAAGATTAAATCCCTATTGTCTTTATAATCCTTATAATAATGAACAGCATTAGGATTCATTATTGAAAGTCCTTTTTCCTTGTAATGTATTTCTTGGCCATCAATAACACCAACAGGGTTGCCTTTAATGACATAATTAATTTCAAAAAAATCATGATAATGTGCTAGGTTATTTCCTTCATCATCATGGAAGGATAAAAATATGACTTCATCTTCAGACATAAAACTTGACAAAGAAAAGCCTACGGGTTTGAATTGGCTGATTTTATATATGAGGTGGCTATTTACATCAGCCCAAATACCTGTCTTGTTTTCATGAATTTTTCTCCTGGTTCGTTTCCATAATTCATCTATTAGAGCCTGATCCATATATCTTACCTCAAAACACTACTTTGCTTACGCGATTATACCCAAATAAATTGAGTGTGTACTAATATATAAGTATACAGTAGTATGTTAAGCAATACAAGTTCTTATATTGCCTTACATACTTATAATGCTATAAGGTAAGATATACTAGTTATGTAAGGAGAATATAATGTTTATAAGAAAATGTCGAACAAACCACCTAAAAAATCCAATTGGTTATGATATGTCACATACAACCCTGACCTGGGTTACAGATCAAACCTCATCAATAAGCCAGAAATCAGCGAGGATTCTGATTTCAAATGATCAAGAGCAAAGGAATGTGATTTATGATTCAGGCTTTGATTGTAATATTGATAGTAGGGGCTTTAATCTACCAATCAAACTTGAAGCATATCGGCGGTATTTTTGGACAGTTACAGTCATTGGTGATCAAAATGATCAAGTATGTTCGCCAGTCCAGTTTTTTGAAACTGGGAAAATGAACACAGAATGGACAGGATCATGGATTACGACATCCTGGGAAGATCAGAATATTAGTCCGTATATGAGAAAAGATTTTAGCCTTAAGGGACCAATTAAGTCTGCTAGGGCCTATATTATTGGTCTTGGTTTATATGAGATGGAAATTAATGGCTTAAAGATTGGCAATGAACGACTCACGCCTTACTGTAATGCTTATGATGCTTGGTTGCAGTACCAAACATATGACATTACAAATGCTCTAAATCAAGGAGAAAATGTGTGTGGTGTTTTATTAGGTAATGGATGGGCAAAAGGAAAATTTGGAACTTTTGGTCCTGCTAACACCCCATATATTAATGACTTTGCCCTGCTATGTGAACTTCATATAACTTATGATAATGGCAATGTAGAGGTTGTTAAAACAGATAACTCGTGGTTATGTCATCCATCTCCAGTACTTAATGACTCTATATATGATGGTGAAGTTTATGATGAGAATAAGGCGATTACTGGTTGGTCTAGTATGGGAATAAACCTTGATCTCTGGACAAAAACTAGGAACTATAATGTAAGCGGTCTTGGTTTTGTTGTCGATAGGATGTCACCACCAGTTGTCATCAAAGAAACCATAAAGCCTATAGATATACTTGTAACACCTGCGGGAGAACAAGTTTTAGATATGGGTCAGAATATGGTTGGCTGGCTTAGACTAAGAGTTAATGAACCTAAGGGTAGGACTATTAAGTTATCATTTGGTGAAGTACTTCAAGAAGATAATTTTTATAGAGATAATCTAAGAAGTGCAAAATGTGAGTATATTTACACATCAAATGGAACAGAACAGGTTGTTGAGCCACACTTTACATTTTATGGTTTTAGGTATGTTAAACTTGAAGGATTCTCTAAAGATGTAAGGATAGAAGATTTTATGGGATGTGTGGTTTACTCTGATTTAGATACAATTGGAGATATTGATACTTCAGATCCTGTGGTAAATCGATTGTTTCAAAATGCTTTGTGGGGCCAAAAGGGAAATTTCCTCGATGTACCAACAGATTGCCCTCAAAGGGATGAGCGAATGGGATGGACAGGAGATGCTCAGGTATTTTCAGGAACGGCTTCTTTTAACATGGATACATACGCTTTTTATAGAAAGTTTATGAGAGATTTATACGAAGAACAGAAATTTGCAGATGGCATGGTAGCGAGTACGGTGCCTACTTTCACACAAAATAAAAGCACTGAATCAAGCTTTATAGCAGGTGGTGCTTGTGCATGGTCTGATGCTGCAACCATTATTCCATGGGAGATTTATCTACACTCAGGTGATTCAACCATATTAAGGGCACAGTACCAAAGTATGAAGGAATGGGTTGATTGGATCATACAAAAGGATATAAGCTCAGGTGATCATAAGTTATGGAACGTAGGTTTTCAATTTGGAGACTGGCTTGCTCTTGACGGACCAATAGATGGTGGTGTCATGGGTGGGACGGATAATGGTCTTTTAGCGTCAGCATACTACCGATTATCTACTAATATCATGGCTAAGACAGCTAGAGTCCTTGGCTATGAAGAGGATGCACAGTATTATCACAAACGATCTGAAGCAGTAAAATTGGCCATACAAAAAGAATTTTTTTCTAAGAATGGCCGCTCAACAATTGGGACTCAAACAGCCCATATCCTTGCTCTTCATTTTGATCTTGTGGAAGAAGAAGTAAGAAGTAGAGTTTTAAATGATTTGAAAGTTTTGTTAAAAAGAAGTGACATGCACCTTAAAACAGGTTTTATTGGCACCCCATATTTATGTAGGGTCCTATCAGATAATGATGCAAGTGAAGAAGCTTATCAAGTTTTCTTTCAAGAGGATTACCCTAGTTGGCTATATGAGGTACTTATGGGGGCAACAACCATATGGGAGAGATGGAACTCTATATTGCCAGATGGAAAAATCTCAGGAACAGACATGAATTCACTTAACCACTATGCTTATGGATCAATTGTGGAGTGGTTATATAGAAATGTTTGTGGTATAACACCTCTTGAAGAGGAGCCTGGTTTTAAAAGGTTCATTATTCAACCACAAATTTATGGTGCTCTTGGCCATGTAAGAGCTAGTCTTGACTCGGCAATGGGCTATATAGAGAGTAGCTGGACTTTGAATGAAGGTATCATTGAGGTAAATGTATCCATACCATTTAACACATCTGCCATCGTTATTTTACCAAGTGCTAAATTAACTGAGGTAGACGGTGTTGAATATGTTATGGAACCACAAGAAAAAGGTGACAGCGTCCAAGTAAAAGTAGGACCTGGTCTTTACTCTTTTAAGTACAGGGCGAGTAAAGACTATGAAATTACTTACTCACTAAAGTCACCACTTTGGTTCTTAAAGGCAAACAAGACCACAAGAGAAATCCTATTAAAACACATGCCTCATATGTTGTCAGGAGAAGAAAGTCATCTAGGTATTGAATTACCATATTCAATTGATGAGCTGTTAAGCGGTGAAGATGGTTTTATAAAGGCAATGATACTTGGTGATACTGACCTAAGTAGCCTAGAGAAAGAGCTAATGGCAGTACCCTATATACGACGTAGCAAAGATATTAATGAATAAATGAGATTATAACAAGGAGAATATGATGAATATGCAAGCTTTTAATCCCTATTTACCAAGTTTTGAATATATACCTGATGGAGAACCTTATGTTTTTCAAGATAGGGTTTACGTCTATGGTAGCCATGATCATTTTAATGGTATGATGTATTGTCCTGGTGACTATGTTTGTTGGTCAGCACCGGTTGACTCTTTAGGAGATTGGCACTATGAAGGTGTTATATACGAAAAAGTAAAAGATCCTATGTGTGATAAGAAGGATGAAAGGCTACTTTTTGCCCCAGATGTTCAAATAGGTTCTGATGGTAGGTACTACTTATACTATGCCTTTGATTTTACAGGGGTTATGGCAGTCGCTGTTTGCGATTCACCTGCTGGATCATACGAATTTTATGGGCATGTTCATCATCCTGATGGAAGCTTACTTGGGAGTAAGGAAGGGGAGGCTTTTCAATTCGATCCAGGTGTATTAGTTGATGATGATGGCTCAGTCTTTCTATATTCAGGCTTTTGTCCACTTGAAATACCATGGGAAGAATTAGGTCTGTCAACCCCCCTTATTAAGGGTGGTATGGTTATAGAACTTGAAAAGGACATGGTAACAGTCAAAGTTGGTCCAAAAGTAATATTCCCATATGGTGATCAGGCTATAGGAACAAGTTATGAAGGTCATGAATTTTTTGAAGCTGCCTCAATTAGGAAAATGGGAAGTAAATATTATTTTGTATATTCATCAATTAATGGCCATGAGTTATGTTATGCAACATCTGATAAGCCAGATGGTGATTTTGTGTTTGGTGGTACAATTGTTTCTAATGGGGATATCTATTATCATGGACGACTTGAGGATGAAGCCCTAAATTATACAGGAAATAACCATGGTAGTATTGTTGAGATCAATGAACAGTGGTATGTCTTTTATCATAGGCAGACCAATAGACACCAATTTTCTCGCCAGGTATGTGCAGAAAAGATTGAAATTATAGATGATGGCACAATCGCCCAAGTAGAAATGACCTCTTGTGGATTGAACAATGGACCTCTTAGAGGAAGTGGCTTATATGAAGCACGTATCGCTTGTGTTTTGATGAGTGGGAAAGGAGCTAAAAGATATGAGTTTGGCCATGTAATTGAAGATTACCATCCCTACTTTACTCAAGAAGGAAATGATAGAGAAGATGATCCGAATCAATATATTGCTAATATGACAAATGGCTCTGTGGCAGGATTTAAGTATTTTGATATCCATAACTTAGAAGGGATTAAAGTTACTGTTAGAGGTGAAGGCAAGGGTATCTTAAAGGTTTCAACTGGCATTGAATATGAGGCTATAGGTCATATAGAACTTACAGGAAATACCGAATGGAAAAGTTTCATAACTTCTATTAAACTAGCGAAAGCTTTAACTGCTGTATACTTTACCTTTGAGGGTGATGGGGCAATTGATTTTTATTCTTTTGAACTCTTATAATACCTTTTTGATATAAAGAAGAAGGATAAGGATTTATAAAATATATATTAGTACAAAGGTCAACCAAGTAGTTAAATAAACATGACAAAGGAGAAAATTATGGCACTTATACAAATGAATATACTTTCTAAAAAACTTATGCGAACGGTTTCCGTTAATGTTATTTTGCCAGTAGATAAAATGATTTTTCCAGGTATGAAGGCCAGAGAGGCCAAGCCCTATAAAACCTTATACCTTCTTCATGGCATTTTTGGTAATTATACAGACTGGATTACAGGTACTAGGCTTGCTAGGTGGGCAGAGGAAAGAGATTTAGTGGTAGTGATGCCATCAGGTGATAATTCTTTTTATGTGGATCATCCAAATGGTGAGAATAATTACGGTGCTTTCATTGGCCAGGAGTTAGTTGAGCTAACACGCGCGATGTTTCCCCTATCATGTAAGAGAGAAGACACCTTCATTGCAGGTCTTTCAATGGGTGGTTATGGTGCTATCAGAAACGGCCTTAAATATAATGAAACTTTTGGTAGCTTGGCGGGACTCTCTAGTGCCTTAGTGCTTGAAAGTGCATTGGAGTTTGAAAATGGTGGAGCATTCATTCTTAATAATAGGGACTATTTTGAAAGTTGCTTTGGTGATTTGCACCAAGCACTTTCTAATGACATGAATCCTAAGATGCTCATAAATGAATTAGCAGAAAAATTAAAGGCTGATCCACTTACTTTACTGCCAAATATCTACCTAGCCTGTGGAACGGAGGATGAGCTATTAATTCCTAACCAAGACCTACATCAACATATGATTAATAGAGGTATTGATCATACATATGTAGAAGGACCAGGAGGCCATACTTGGGAGTTTTGGGATAGGTATATAGAAAAGGTACTTGATTGGCTACCCCTTGAAGAATCAAGTCTTGGGGTCAATAGTGGTAACATCATAAGCTAATAAGTCACATGGTTTAGTGATATGTTAAATAGAATCATAGCAAGAGTAATTCTCTTACCCACAAATAGGATTTGTTTATATAAGTATAAATGGTCTAGGTATTAGATAAATTAAGAAAGATGGTGGTAGATGTTCTTGCCATCATCTTTTCTATAGTTATCACGGCAAATCTGGACCTTAAGAATTTGCACTTAGAAAATAAATGTATTATAATAAAGAAGATTCGAGATTATTGCAGTTTAATAATCTTGCTAGTCAAGAGATGTTTTTAATCAGCTAAGCTGAAGGTTTTTATTCTGCATATGTAGACATGTTCACCCCGAAGGGAAAATTCCCTTGGGGATTTTTTGTCCCTTCACCACATTTTGGAGGTACAAAAATGAGTAAAAATCTTGTAGTATTATCAGACGTTAGGTTAACTAAGGATGCAGTTTTTCAAGTGGCAGGAACAGAGTACATGAAAGTTCAGTTTTCTGTTGCAGTAGAGAGAAAGTCTGCAAAAGATGAGGCAGTGGACTATATTGATGTGCAACTAATCATCAAGAGGGAAACCAGAGGTCATAGTTATTTAGAAGAAAGATTGCTAAAAGGAAAACGAGTTACTCTAATGGGTGCTTTGCATATTGATAGATGGCAAAGCAAAGATGAGAGTAAAACATGGAATCAAAGAACTTATGTGTTTGTTGAAAAGTTCAATGATCTTGATGTTGTTGATTTTCAGTTATCTTAAAGTTTTAATGTGTTAAACCAAATAGGTTAACATCAGTGGGCAAAGTCTGGATTTCAGACTTTGCCTTTTTATCTAAAAACCCACTTATCTATTTCATTGCACATCAGGTGGTTCTTAGTAGATGTCAATCAATTTAATATGATCCTAACTACAGTGTAGTTACAACCCTAAAGGGGCAATCCCTTTTGGGGCTTGTCTCTTTTCTATATAAGGAGGCAAGTATGGATTTAACAAAAGTATTTGATAAAGCAGTGTTTGTAACACCAGATGAGAAAGATCAACTGTGCCAAGAAGGCTATGATATTGAGGTTGCTGATATCATTAGTGATAGGGTCTATAGGATCCATCTTAGAGAAGAGGATTACCTGGATGTTCTAATGGGACTTTCTTTTATTAGAAGTGTCACTAAGGGCTTTGGTAACATTCATATGATGGACCTATTTGGAGCAAATCCATCTGTGATTGTGTCAAGAGAGATAACTTATGGTGGTCTTATTAAACTACACCACAAGGCTCTTGAGCGTGAACTAAAGTTTGCAGGTATCTATGAAGACAGTAAGCTTACTGTTCACTTTAGAGATGATTACATGAATACTGTAATAGAAGTTTTACAATAAGACCTAAGGGCTGAGCCCTTAGGCCAGTCCTTATTATAAGGAGAGATTATATGAGCATTAATGGTATTTTAGATGAGAGCTATTATAAGTTGCCAAAAGATATAAATGGAAACATAGCAAGTTTTATTGGTATGAATGAAGATAAGTTTAGCAAGATCATTGCAGAGCATAAGGTATCTTATGGAAGGTGGTATAACTACACCAACCACGAGCTACTAGAACTTGGCTTTACAAAGGGACAAGTAGAAAGGCTTAGAAGGCTTCTAAAACTTACTACAGGTCTTTTTAAATCTACAAAAGGTGAGACCATGAACATGTCATCACCAGCTACCATTGCTAGCTTTTACATGCATATGAAGTTTAATGAAATTGAAGAAGTTAAGGTTGTTTGTGTGGATACTAAGATGAAGTATATATGCGATGAGACACTGTCAGTAGGCACCATATCAAACACTATACTGCAACCAAGAGAAGTTCTACTCATAGCGCTTAAACACCATGCTAGTGGGATATTTCTAATTCATAACCATCCCTCTGGCAATCCAGAACCAAGTGAAAGTGATGTAGATGTTACCAAGAAGGTCAAGGAGTCATGTGAGCTTGTTGGTATTCATTTCATAGATCATCTTGTTATTGGTGATGGACGTTTTGCTAGTTTGGTAGAACTTGGGTATATATAAATCATGGCTATCTCTCTTATTGGGAGATAGCTTTTTTTTATATAGTACAAACGGTACAATGGTAGTGAAGAGATTGTAATGGGAATGTATTGTATAAAGGGGATAAGATGAAAAAAGTTCAACTTATCGTATTCATAACATGTATCATATTAATTTTATACCTTACCAGTACTCGTAGTGATGAAAGATCTATATCTACAGTTATTATTGAAGAAGACTTCTATCTTGAACTTTAGGGGAATATCATAGAAAGTACAGATTGGACCCAAATTGATTATAAGGGTAGGGTTAGATATTTGGACGATGGTGTTGAAGTTGGCTCAGTCATACCACTACTAAATATATATAATAGTAGTAAAGGCAAGATTATAAGACTTGAGGTCAATGACGGTCTTGGTGAGAAAATGAAACTTGAGAAGGGGTTTGAAAAAGATATAGACATATCTAATGTATTAAGATTAAAAAAAGCTTGATCCAGGTAAGTATTATGTTGACCTTGTGGTTTATATAGGTGGATATCCTAATGAGGCAAGGGAGCTGATTATTGAAACGGAGTTAATGCCATTTGAAATACTCGAGACGTCTAGATAGATTATTCTAATTACTCTAGCAAGATGAATTACTATACAATTTAGAAGAGCTAAGCAGATAAGTTTGAAGAAGGCTTATTAGATGTTTCTTGATAAATAGTATATGCAGGTGTATAATTAACTTAAACATAATTAAGTTAATTATGTTTAAGTTAATGTAAACGATGCTGAAGGAGAAATAATATGTTTGTAGGACGAAGAGAAGAAATGGAAAAATTGAATCAATTCTACAAAACATCCAATTTTGAAATGCTAATCCTTTATGGTAGGAGAAGAGTTGGAAAAACAAGGCTATTAACAGAGTTTATCAAGGAAAAAAACGCCATATTCTTTGTTGCTGAAGAGAACAATGATCGTAGGAATTTACAGAGATTTTCTGAAGCAGTAATGGATCATTATGAGAAAGATATGGCTGCCTCATTCGATCAATGGACGGATGCATTAACATATATCGCAAGAAGAGCACAAGAGGAAAGAACAGTTTTAGTCATTGATGAATTGCCTTACATTGTACAAGGCAACGAAGCATTTATGTCAGTTTTGCAAAACACTATTGACCATGTTCTTAAGAATAGTAATCTAATGGTCGTATTAAGTGGGTCCTATGTGAGCTTCATGGAGGACCAGTTAGTATCTGCTAAAAGCCCTTTATATGGTAGGAAAACAGGACAAATGAAACTTAATCCTTTAAGTTTTTCCGAAGCATCAGAAATGTTCCCAGATTATAGTTTTCATGATAGACTGCGGATTTATACAATATGTGGAGGTATTCCCCACTATTTGGTCAGCATAGATCCTAATAGATCAGTAGATCGTAACATCGTTGATAAATTTATGAATAATACGTCATTTTTATATGACGAACCAATGGATTTACTTCGCCAAGAACTTAGAAGTCCTGCGGTTTACAATGCAATTATAAGTGCCATTGCAGATGGAGCTAATAAAATAAACGAAATCAGCCAAGTAGTGAATGAGTCTAGCAGCAAAGTTACTGTATATATCAAGACATTAGTTGAGTTAGGTATCATTGAAAGAGTAAGCCCTATTGGTACTAAGACTAAGAGGAAATCCTATTATAAGTTGATAGATAATCTTTTTGTTTTTATGCATCATTATGTCTATCGCTTCCGTAGTTTGATAGAACAGGGTCTTGGACAACAGATATATGAGAAACGTGTAAAAGGAGAAATGAAAACTAGATATGGATACGTATTTGAAGATATTTGCCTTGAGTACTTAAGAGCAAGAAACAAAAAGTTAGAGCTACCATTCTTGGTAGAAGAATTTGGTACATGGTGGGGACCAAACCCTGTTTTGCAAAAAGAAGAAGAAATTGATCTTATTGGGTTAACTAAGTATGATGGTCTTTACTGCGAGTGCAAATATCGCAGTAAAGATGTAGGTGTGAATGTTTATGAGAGGCTCATTGAAAGAAGCCTCTTACTTCCTAGAAAAAGACAATACTACATCCTTTTTTCAAAAGATAGATTTTCAGATCAACTTATAGAGAAAGCATCAAATGATCCACAAACGGAGTTAATAACCCAGAGGGATATTGATGAGTGGTTTAGAGCAAATAGCATGTGAAGGGGTAAATAATGATATATGTACAGAAAAGTATACGACTTATTGTAATACTAATTGTATTCATGTTGGTACTATGTGGGTGTACAAGTGATAAGTCACCACAAAGTGAATTCAAAATAGTGAGTTTAGATGGAAAGAATGGAGTATATAAATAATGATAAGTTATCTGTCATGTATAGAGATGATAAAGTGATGTATATTAAAGACATTAATGGTTATAATTTATCTACAGGTATTGGTATTGGTTCAAGCAGGTCAGATATTTTAGGCCAGTATCCTGACACTTCAATGTTATATGATATAAACGAAGAAGATTATCATAGAAAGGGCCAAGAATTACCTGAAGATTTTATTACCCTGGATTTTCACATAGATGATGATAGGGTAGAGTTTATTATATTAATGATATCCAGTTTGTAAAACACATGAATTAGAGGAAAATAAGCACCTTACATTCTTGCATCATTTATCAGCAAGTGATAAACTTATATTAGTGTATAGAACGTGTTTATCGAAAGAGACAATCTTTCGCAAAGTATCTTATGATTATTAGTAATAATAATCTGTTAAGGTGCTTTTTTATTGCATAAAGAATATATGTAGAGCTTGTGATTGCAAAAGGCTTATAGATTTCATTACGGAAATGACCTGAATGGTGCAAGAGATGTCGTGTTCAAAATGATAAATAATATGGCATATACCATAAATTATCATTTACTTAAGGGAAGAGAAAGAATATACTTATAATAGGGATGGGAAATAAGATAGGGCATGAAGTAGGGTTTTAAGGGCGATAATCATATTCATCACATATAGGTGAAATGGTTGAGTATAGATGGTAACTGGGGCTAAGCGTAAACAGATTTTTCCTTTTACCACAATTGAATAGAACCATAAACTATTGGGACAAGCTGATGGTTTATTTGCTTTAGGAAAGTTTAATCCTTCAAAGTAATTGATCTTATTAGAATGATATAAATCATCTAATTATCGATTATTGATTTTTACCATTTAGTACATCTGTGAGATATGTTTTGGAAAAGAGTTCATAATATGACGATTTTCAACACATTCATGACTGATTTCAACATGGGTCAGTTATTGGCCGTTGGTACTTGTAATAGGATATAATTAGGTGTTAGAGAATAATGGGAATATGGACAGTAATCTTCTGTATTATTGACCTTTATAGTGCAGGAGTTCAGAATTAAATTATTTGGGAATTACTAGAGAAATATAGTGTAGAAATAGACATTTGGGGGAGTGAATAATGAACAAGGAGTTATTTGAGAAACAGTTTATAGAGTTTGGGAAAATATTAGTAAGAAATTCAAGTATACTGAGTGAAAAAGAATATAAATATCGAGAAAGTATACTGAGTAAAGCCTTTTCAGAATCCATGGTGACAGGTCTTATTAGTGAATCTTTCTATTCTATTGCACATGAGATAAAATCTATTGACTTATTCAATAGACTGGGTGAAGTTCGTGTCATGTTAGACTCTTCAAATGAGCCTGGGATTGACTTAATATATGCTCTAAATCAAATTGAATGTGTCATAGCAACTCCGGGGAAAGGAAAGAATTTTGATAAAATTTGTGAAAGTGGGTATCAACAGAGCGGCACATTTGATTATAATGAGAAATTTCGTCAAATATCACTGAGAATTATTCAATCTCTTGTAAAGAAACGGGATAAATTCAATAAAGATCTGAAAAAGGAAGTTGTAAATGATTTATCCCCATTTTCAATATTTATCAGCTTAGGAAGTTTATCGCAAGAATGGTTTAGTGGTGAAAACTACTTCGAAGCTACTAGGTTTTTACTTGGTGTAGGGCACCCATCGATAATGATAGATGCAAAAACTGGAAAGCAGATTGGGGAGCCAAGCTACTCATATCATCCTCAAATTACAAATAATAATAAATCAGATGTTACTACTAATTTTTTTGGTGATAAGAGTAACGAGATTGTCTCTAGTGTTATATTAACAGATGCATCCTTATTTCACGAGTATACAAATTCTAATACTGTAATTTTTACAAATCCTTTTGCAGTTAATAGAATTAAGTTGAAGGATTTTAAAGGATACACTTATTGGAATGTATATAGTGGTAACCAATATGGTCCAAAACGTAATGGTAGGAGGTTAAGTTGTTAGTACGAGTTACATGCAATATTTTTGGATCATAACAATCAGTGTTACTCAATGTGTTATGTACCCAAACAAAAAGTCCCGTCGGATACAAAGAATGATTCTTCTAACTAATTAGAAGAATCATTCTATAGGAGTTAAACATTAAAATATCTCAAGTACTCATTCTTAATAGAAGTCTGTGATAGTTTAGCATATACTTGAGTTGTACTGATTTTACTATGACCAAGTATTTTCTGAACAGCTGTTAATGAAGCTCCATTTTCTAAAGCCATGGATGCAAATGTATGTCTTAGCCTGTGAGGGTATAAGTGGATATTGCATCTTTTACCTATGGATGTTATCTCATCTTGTAGAGTTCTAGTAGAAGATTGATGATATGGTGGTACTAAATGTGTGAAGAGATATGGGCTATTTCCCTTTCTATTTTCGTAGTACCTTTTGAGGTATAGCAGGCATTTCTTATTAAGATAGCAATAACGCATTTTAGATCCTTTACCTGTAACAATGAATTCACCGGTTATGACATTATTATAAATAAGATCTTTTGTTTCACTTATTCTGCATCCACTTGCAAGGAGGAACTCGAAAATTGCACGTTCTCTTAGTGACTTACAAGCTTCACGACAGAGTTCTATGTCAATAATACCAAGACCTTCACGTATATTATGAATATACTTAGGGTAATGTAGATGTTTGCAGGGATTGTAATTAATGATGTCTTCAACATCAAGCCATTCCCAGAATGATTTTAAACAAGAGATGATACTACAAATAGATGCCATAGAATTTGTGCTGCTTTTGTACATAAGAAAGTCTCGAAGATCATTAATTGTTATGTTCTTGGTAGGTTTGTTAACGAAATATGTTAATTCTCTAAGTATGTAGAAGTAGATTCGAAGTGTACTTTTCGAAAGACCATCAAACCGCCTAATTTTTAAGTAGACCCGAATTCTTTCCGGTAAGTCAGTTGTTGTGACAGGGTAGCAGGCTAGAGGTTCCACTCTGTAGTTGGCCAGTACTGACTCAATTATACTAGCTGTGACTAGATAGTTACTCGTAACACCTTCGTCCATTAATCGTGTTGCTATGATTTCAGTTACACTACGCATTGTTATCACATCCTTTACTTAAATATACACCTATGTAGGAGAATATAATCATGAAAAGATTACCAATCTATAGTGAACCAATCAGGTGGTTTGCCAAACAATTGATGGAAGCTCAGACCCCAGATGATGTGATTGACAGTTGGTTGAGAGTTAGTGAGCAGTTTTGGGGTTATAACGCAATATGTGTGCTACCCAATTTTGAAACTGACAAATATGTTGATGATGTATTGAGACAGTTATCAATTGAATCTAACTTCATTGCTCCGTATTTTTATTTATCAAAACTTTATTTTATTGATAATGCAAAGATTCATCAAATGATGTCGAAACATACTGAAGTGAGATCAAGAATTGATTTTTCAATTACAATGGACAGTAACTTTGCTAGTTATATAGATAGGTTTATTAATGAAGTGGATTTAGATACAGTCTCTAAAGATGTAGAGGATATTATTGATATTCTCTTGCGTAATGATTATCATTATGATTATGGTTTCTACTTAATTGAAAATCTTAAGCAAATAAATGGAGATATTCTTGATACTTCAATTATTTTGGAGAATGAAAAAGATATAGAAAGAACACTATTCAGTTTGGAGCTATTCAAGAGTATTGATACCGCGAAATATCGTAAAGTCAATGAAATCTATTATAGTATAACTAAAAGACGTGCAGCAAGAAATGCTAGAGAGATATTATCACAATTTTACCATAGGCGTGAGGGAAGAGAATATCTTAATTATTACTATGATTTTCATAAGCAGATTTATTTAGTTTTGTTGATAATGGTTAAGGTTGATTTCTCAAGTCGTAGAAGTCAAACTAAAAAATTTCACGAATTCTTTGATGAATGTATGAAGAAAATAGGTGTATTCATGGATAGAGAGTTTAGAATAGTATGGGAATATTTTAATCCTCATAATAGGCTTCGTATATTCAGAAAAGTACAAAGAGGAATCAAACTTGAGAAATTGTTGAAGGAACTCGAGAACATAGCGTGGGATTTACTAGCTCCAAGAGTTATAGAAGCAAATATACCTACGAGAGGTAGTGGTGATTTTTACATACCATATTTTTTGACTATGGATAAAGGATTATTGGAAATTTTAAAGCTATATAGTGTCAAAGGGGTCATTTATGGAGATACAATGAGTGACTTTACCGTATTACCAACTGTATCAGCAGATGATTTTATGAGAGACACGGGTATTGTAAATCTGGAGGAGAGATTTTTGCTTTCGAAAGAAGATCGTATGGTACTATATAATTCATTATGGGAAACCATCGATGATGTGATATCTAGTATTGAAGATGAAATTGAGATGTTGGTAAGAATCAATACTTCACAATAATAATTGGAATTCTGACAAGTTGATTTATATGAAGAAGAACTTATATGGACAGTTCCGAACGATCTATGAGTCGTGGTCAATTAGTCATAGTGCATTTTTTCAATACTGAACACTTGTACTATAAGGCCCGCTCGTATATATAAAATGATTCTTCAAATCATGCAATCTGAAGAATCATTCTTAATGTCCTTATACATTAAAATATCTCAAGTACTCATTCTTAATAGAAGTTTGTGATAGCTTAGCATATACCTGAGTTGTACTGATTTTACTATGACCAAGTATTTTCTGAACAGCTGTCAATGAAGCCCCCTTTTCTAATGCCATGGATGCAAAGGTAAATCTTAGCCTGTGGGGGTATAAGTGGATACTACATCTTTTACCTATGGAGGTTATCTCATCTTGTAGAGTTCTAGTAGAAGCTTGATGATATGGTGGTACTAGGTGTGAAAAGAGATATGGGCTATTTCCTTTTCGATTTTAGTAGTACCTTTTGAGGTATAGCAGGCATTTCTTATTAAGATAGCAATAACGCATTTTAGATCCTTTACCTGTAACGATGAATTCACCTGTGATGACATTGTTGTAAACAAGATCTTTAGTTTCACTTATTCTACATCCACTTGCAAGGAGGAACTCGAAAATTGCGCGTTCTCTCAAGGATTCACATGCTTCACGACAGAGTTCAATGTCAATACTACCAAGACCTTCACGTATATTATGAATATACTTAGGGTAATGCAGATGTTTGCAGGGGTTGTAATTAATGATGTCTTCAACATCAAGCCATTCCCAGAATGATTTTAGACAAGAGATGATGCTACAAATTGATGCCATAGAATTGGTGTTGCTCTTGATTCCTCTGTGACATCTGTTGTAGTGCATAAGCGCTAAACAGATTTTTTTATATAATAATAGCTACAAATGAATGTTTTTACTCACTTTATGATACGTGATTTTAAGATATCTAACATAAATACAAGTTATACCATATCATTAACTTAATACGTTAAAAAGATGTAGTGAAAAGAATCATTATATGTTAAAATTGGGTTAATTGCGTAATTATGTAGCTTAAGAATACAATTATTCTGATATTTTAAAGGCGTTCAATACGATGAGAAAATATTCTGGGGAAGGAAAATTGTAAATTATCATGAAATATCTTTTAAAACTATTCGAGCGGTTAAAAATTTATATTGATAAGATATATTATTTCTTATTGAAGAGTTCATCAGTTGAGTTTGATAATCTTGCTGCTATCAGAGACATAAATATTGTAGATAGCAAGAATATTTATCGTAAAGCATTGGATTATGCTCTTAGCAATGATGAAGTTAGTAACATAGCAATAAGTGGACCTTATGGATCTGGTAAGAGTAGCATAATCAAGTCTTATTCAACATATGGTAGTAAAAAGGAAAAGTCATACTTGTTTATAAATTTACCTTCATTTATTGGTGGAACAGTAGATCAGCATAAACCGTTTAGAGAGCTCGAATCATCAATTCTAGAGCAGATTATTTATTCTGGTTCAAAGAACCTTCAGTACTCAAATGTCAAAAGAATTAGAGTTCCAAGTAGATTAAAGAGAATTATTGACCTAACCACATGGACAATATTCTTTTTGAGTCTAGGGTCAATTGTTTCAATTGACTTTGATAGAACTGTAATAAGAGCTATTGATAATTTTGTTAGGATATTTGAAGTACATTATACAGGTTTCTTGAATTTCGAGAGTGTTGTGATAATAGTTTTAATATTTTCAGCAATTCTTACATCGATTATTTATGTTATGTTTTCCTTGATCAACAAAATATATTCAATCACTCATTTAACTTTATCATTAAGTAAATCAAGTCTTGAGATTGAAACAGGACTGGGAGATTCGTTATTAGACAAATATTTAGATGAGATATACAATTTCTTTAAGTATAATGACTACAGCATTGTGGTATTTGAAGATTTAGATAGATTCAATAATTTGGACGTCTTTGAAAGATTAAGAAGAATAAATCTATTGATCAATGAACAAGTAAACTCTCAAAAAATGAGGAAAAAGGTTAGATTTGTATATACGATAAGTGATCATATTTTTAGTGATGAACGAAATCAAGAACGTACAAAGTTTTTTGATTTTGTATTGCCTGTATTACCCATTATAGATTCATCGAACTCAGAAACGCTTCTGAAAGACAAGATTAAGATATTAAACCATACGTTTAAGCCAAGCGATGAACTTAGAGAAGGTATTAGTTGTTATATAAAAGATATGAGAACAATGATAAATATAGTGAATGAGTATTGTGTATATTACTCAATGTTGACAATTAAGCATAGCCAAGAGACTGCAAATGAGTTATTTGCAATGATATGCTTTAAGAACAAACATCCAAAAGAATTTACCAAATTTCAACAGAATGATGGGGATGTATTTAACTTTATTATGTTTCTAGATGCTAAGAAAATCAACATTCTAGAAGCTATTGATAATAAAATAATTGCCTATAAAGAAAAAATTCAAAATATCGGCACTGAGGAGTTAAAGAGCAAGGAAGAACTTGATGATATTTTTCGTATGTTTATGTATAGAAATTGGCCTAAGACCAATGAAGTTCTAGTTGCTAAGAGGAATGATAAACCAGTTATAAAAATTGGTTCAAAAGAAGATATTCTAATTGAACCAAGAATCTATTTGCTGATGACATCAGAGGAAGTACTTTTTGGAAAACTTAAATATGATATTGATCATCGTACACTCAATGGTACATCTTTGAGTTATGAGAAAAGGTTAGAAATAATTAATGACACAATGAATGATGCAAAAGATAAATATCAAAAAGAAATATGTGAACTCAATAAGGAAAAAGAGGATGTTAATGATGCAGACTGGTCACGGATACTTGTTCTTGGATTAGAAGATTCCATAATACAGAATTTCTGTAAAAAATATAAACTTCTAGAGTTTGTTATAAGAAAAAGGTATCTGAGAAGAAATTACAAGAAATACATTACTTATCCATCATCATGTAATGAGATAGAAAACGCTGATGAATGTGAGTAACCTATTGATAAAAAGAGAACTAATTAGTAAGGGTGGCTAGATGATGATCGAAGTCTTCAAGTGGAACAGAAGGAGGATAGAATGGGAAAGAAGATTAAAAAGGAAAAGATATACCTTGATTTACAGGGTCACAGGAAAGTTGGAAAGTTAAGAGTTCTTGAATCAGACAAGAACAGTTATCGATTAACTGGTTTGTTTACAAGTCAAATTGTGGAGGGCGGCGTCCAGTGTGATATGGTCTATCCGTATGTTAAAGATTGTAAACTTGAATATAGGCAAGTTTTCTTTGTACCCGGATTTGATTGTTGGGTTAATGATATGGCCATCAACTATTACAGTGAGCCATGTGAAATAGTCATTAGTGATAAAGTTCACTATATCAATGATGGCGATACAGTAAAAGTAGTTAAGATTAGTTTGCTATCACCAGAAAAATACGACAAAAGGATAGATGATTTAGTATTATCACGTACTAAGTATGGTCCTAAATCGTTAACTAATGCCTTAGATGTAGAGGGATTCAAACTTTTTGCAACAAAGAACATACCCAAGAGTCACGGAGATGATATCTGGAAAAAGGGAAGTATTCATGAGGAGCAATTAAACAGAGATTACAAGATAAACTACATTAAAAATAATGAAGTTATGGGCTGGAAGAATAAAATCACAAAAGTGTTTGGAAATATTTCCGCAAAACCTGCAAATTATGAGAAGTTTAAGGATATGTATATCTTTCCTACTAAAAATGCCATCGAAGAGGTTTCTGCTAATGTTGTTGACGAAGAGTATTTCGATATGCTTCGTACCGAAGTAGATACAGATGGTAACGCAAAGGTCTTAAACAAAGGATATAGATTCTCGCAACGTTTTGTTGAGTATTTAATAAATAGTCTTAATGATGGTAATACACCAGTCCACTTGATAAAAGGTTTCAGAGGAATTGGGAAGACTGCATTCGTCAATTTTCTTCTTTCTACATTCCACAAGAAATTTGATAAAAACAAAGTTATTGCTATTAGAGTTGACTTGACAAGGTATGAGTACTGGAATTACAAGTTACAGGAGGTATTACACATTAAGACTATTCAAATATTACTGGACCAATATTTGGATGGCGGCAAGGCAATTCATCTAAGAAAAGACTTTGATACCGATGAATCATATAATTATTACTTAAAGAAGAGCAAGTCTAGAAAAAAGACTTTCGCAATAGGCAAGATTATTGCTTTTATCAAAACATATTATAATGAAGCTGATTTCAATGAACTGAGCCTTAACGAGCTGCTTAGAGGAGATGTATTTGAGACCAATAAAGTAGAAGACCTTGATAGAATAGTTAAATACATTCTGTTGCCATACATGAAGAGCATATCTTGGAGATTTATCTTTATTATAGATGGAATGGATGATGCTACTAGGTCATTGCAAAAACGTGAAATGCTCGTAACACATTGGAAAGATGGATTAGTTGGTTTACTAGAGAGGAATAACGATTTTACAGAAGGTCAATATCTTGTTTGTGCTAGGGATGAGTCATATGTTGAAATAAGCGAACACTTAAGAGGTGAAGCTGTTCCTAGAAGAAGTATTGTTTCTTGGAAAATTCTGCCAGTTAGATTTTCATGTATGATAGAAAAGAGAAAAGATTACCTCCTAAAGGCTAATCAAGATGATCCTAGGCTTTGCACACTTTTTGTAAGGTTAATAGGTATTACAAATATCTTCATTCTATATGGATTAAGAATTGCCTGTGATTCAAAGAATATAAAGGTTATATCGCCTAACGTCTTAAGAAAAGTTGAGGAACATTTGAATTACTTAGAGAATAGTAATACTAGTATGATTCATGAAAGTGTTGGTTCGATTTATGAGTACTTTTATGACTTGAATATAAACTTCTTTGAGTTAATTTCATCTTTAGGAAATACCCGTGCTGTATTAAACATGTATAGATCATCAATTGTTGAGACATTATCATTAATTGACGAGAGATATAGAAATAATAATATAAATATTACGATTGACAATATAGTATCTCTCGATGTATTTAGTATAGGCTTTATTAAGCAAAAAGCCTATAGAATATGGTCGTTGATCCCTCAATCGTCAAATTCTGAAATGCTTAATAGAACATTGAATAAAATGATTAGTAGTCAACTTGATTATTCAAGCATTAACACATATAAAGAGGATCACGAAATTAGTGAGCATAGAATCATTGAGATCCTACCTGTTCTGGTCAAGCAAAATTGTAACACCATGTGTTAGTTTAAAGTTCTTGCCTCAGATGGTGTAAGTTTATTGTTGTAGGTATGTGGTCTATGGCAGTTGTACCAATTAAAAATGTACTCATCGACAGCTTCGTTTAGATCTTCATCACTTTCAAAGCTGAATTTGTAGATTAATCCTGATTTCAAGGTATTATAAAAACGCTCCATTGGTGCGTTATCATACGGATTACCAGCTCTACTCATACTTTGTGTTATGTTGTTGTCCGAGCAATATCCAATAAATTGCCTAGACGCGAATTGACTTCCTTGGTCGCTGTGTAGGATTAAATCACCATCTATTTTATTTGCCTTTATAGCCATTTCAAGAGTCTCAATGGCAAGACTTGAATCAATCCATTTACTATTACTACTAGCTACAATACTTCGGTCATAAAGATCCAGGATGGAGCAGTTGTAACGCTTATGACCACCTTTCAAAGTAAGGTATGTAAAGTCAGTGCACCAAACTTTATTAGGTGCAGAAGCACTAAATTGTCGACTAACTAGATTATCAAATATATGATGTTTTTCACCACTTTTATAGGGTTGCTTCTTACGCATAATTGTGGCTTTAAGACCCATTTCTTTCATATAGGAATAAACTGTTGGATATGAGCATTCAACGTCTCTACGGTTAAGAATATCACAGATCATACGATAACCAGTTTCGCCATTATGTTCATGGTATATCGTCTTTATTTGTGCCATGAGCTGTTGCTTTGTTTCTCGATACTTGGCTTTACGATTTTTAAGGTAGTTGTAGTAATCATTAGGGTATAACTTAAATTTTCCTAACAGCCAGTTTATACCAAATTCTAAATGATACTCATCAATAAACTTGTATATTTTTAGTCGATTTCCTTCGCGAAGAATGCTGCCGCCTTTTTTAAGAAGTCATTTTCCTTTTTTGCTTCTGCAAGCTCCTTACGAAGTCGTTGGTTTTCAAGAAGTATTTCCGTTTCATTTTGTAGCGTTGTATCTGTTTTGCATTCTTCGCGGTGTTTATTAAGCCAGTATTGTAGTGTGCCACTACCAAGGTTATATTCTTCAGTTAAGCTTTTGACTGTACGACCTTCTTCAAGGTGAAGTCGGATAACTTTTTTACGTGTTGTTGAATCATATTTATTATTTGCCATATTTGCATCTCCTTTTTGATGTTTGAATTATATCATCAAACTATCTCAAGGTGTTACAACTTTAGTATAGCAGGACA
>PPCM01000165.1_pt1 | contig 94174 bp, 83 predicted proteins | sample 1555541 | NCBI WGS metagenome assembly PPCM01 (sample SAMN05284479, study PRJNA326546) | Marine sediment metagenome, whole genome shotgun sequencing project. | isolation source: marine sediment | place: Germany: Wadden Sea | collected 2012-09-05 | reverse complement strand
CTAATGTAATGAAAAGAGCCTCTATAAATGGTATAATATAAGTACGACCAAAGACCATACCAAGGAGGCCCAGAATGCTAAGGATAATACCAAAACAATCATCTTTTCATACACTATTATACAATAAGATACCTCAAAATCATATACTAAGAATTGTAGATGAGACTGTAGATTTCTCTTTCATCAATGAGTTACTTCAAGATACATACTGCAAGCGGTTTGGACGACCTGGTAAGGAACCTATACTCATGTGCAAGCTCCTGTTTCTTAAACACATGTACAATCTATCTGATAAAAGGCTTATTGAGGAAGCTAGTCTTAATTTGGCACACTTATACTTCCTGCATCTAAATCCGGAAGATGAACTTCCCAATGACAGTTTACTATCTAAGTTCAGACGTCATAGAATAGATGAGACTACCCTCGATGAAATCATTACAGAGATTGTTAGACAATGTGTTGAAAAGAATATTATAGATAGTGGAAGTGTCAGCATCGATTCAACCCACATAGTAGCCAATACCTTTAATAACACCGCCGAACGCCTAATGAAAAAGATTGCTCGAAAAGTCATCAAAACACATCAAAAAGATGATAAAGACTTTACCAGTGCATACGAAGAACCTGATTATGAAGCCATCAAGGACCATCACGAAGCAAAACGTGTGATGGTTGCATACGTGAATGATGTTATCAAAGAAGTTGAATCAGCAGCTGGTGATGAAATAAGTGATAAAACAACAGAAGCCATTGAGCAAGGTCAGGAAATCATGGCTGATCCTAAGTTCCTGGCTCATAAAGGTGCCAGATCATTAATAGATACAGATGCCCGCGTAGGACATAAAACAAAGTTCGACCGATTTTTTGGCTACAAGACAGAGTTTATAATGACAAGCAAGGAGCATATAATAACTGCTGTCTGTACAGAGAGTGGCTCTTATACAGATGGTAGCAATACTAAAGAGTTACTTGATAAAACATTGGAAGGAAACATAGTACTTAGTGAGTTCTATGCTGATAAGGCTTATTTTAGAAAACCGATACTAGAGGAAATAAAAGTTAATGGTGGAAAACCGTTTATTCCAATCCACCATGGGATGTATCGGATGGACGAAACTAAGTATAGCTACAACAAAGATTCTGATGAATGGAGTTGTCACAGGGGAAACACCAGCGAGAAGAGAAAACACTTTAAGACTACAGAAAAGGGCAAACAAAGAGAAGGCTATAAGTATTATTTTCCAAAAAGTCAGTGTGAACACTGCCCTGACCGAGAATCATGTGTGACAGGTAATGCAAAAAGAAAAATTTTAAATGTTGGATCATACACAGCCCAATTCTACGAATTGTCCCAAGAGCAAAAAGACCCTGAGTGGTTAGAGAAGTATAAAAACAGGTCCAGTATAGAATGTAAGAATTCAGAGTTAAAAAGATTTCATGGACTATACCGAGCACAAGGGTATAGCCTAGAAAGTGTGTCTATCCAATCAAAGTTAACAATAATAGCGGTAAACTTAAAGACAATAGCAAGGATCATGATCAAGAAAAATAGTGATTTAACAACAATTGTAATACATATTATCTTGATAACTCAAAAAAATAATGTTGAGCGTTATAACTATATGAAAATGAGAAAATTGGCATAGAATAGCCCTACTTTTTCAGTGGTCTCGGCCTGTCCCTAGTGGTACGTAAAATCATAGCAGCAATATGAAGTTGTATAACTAAAGAACAGCCAATGTAACAATATATCTACCACACATAAAACACATTATGATCCTTTTTAATCCGCTTCCATCCTTTGTATCCTGTTAAAAAACATCTGCCTTCATCATCCTTATCCATGTATCCTGCTATGATTTATTTCTTCTCACTTTTCATGTATAATAACAACAGAGGTGACCAATGAAATTACTCAAAAAACTTACAATCATAATACTCATAACCCTACTATTCTTACAAACCCCAAGCTTCCAATATGTAAAAAGTTTAGCAGTCATGAGCGTCTACAGTGAATACGAAGCATACAACTCAGTCTTACGTGAAGAAGGTATTAAAATAAAAATACCAGGTGGCCTATCAACTCTTAAGAATGACTGGTTCCCATTTGTCATTACTTTTAACGATGATAGGGGTTTCTCTTGGTATACTGATAGAGACCTTCGAATGACCGTCTTATACAACTTCGGACACTTTCCCTTCTATAGACATTATTCATCTTATTACGACCCAGATAGCCCTTACTACAATAGTTTTTACGGCGCGTATGCTGTTAAAGCTGAAGATGGTGGCGATCCTTATGGATTCCCAAAGGGCATTGCAAATATAGATGAAATGGGTAGTATACCAACATATGATATGGAGAGACTTGTACTTATAAGTATAGGCAATAGTAAGCCGGAATTTTCTTATGATGTGACATCTTTTGAAGAAGTAGAGCTTTTAGGTGAGACTGGTTGGTATCAATTCAATGCAGATATGAAGGTAAGTGGATCTCAACATATTTATGAGAAAGACTACCGTGCCTACATTCAATATGGGCGACCACCAGTTTATGATGAGCCTATTATTGATTATGAAGTTATTGATATGAAGGGTCGAATATACGGCAAATATTATCAAGAGAAGGACATAACTCTTTTCTTCTATTGTATAACAACAGACCAAGAACAGATCGATCTGTGGGAGACCCAGATTATGGCTGAAACAACGATGACCTTTAACAAGTCTAAGTGAGGTAAGGAATGAAAATTGACTTCCATGTACATACATCAGAGATATCCAGATGCGCAAGTTCAGGTATCGTCGAACAAATAGAATCAGCTATGGAACGTGGCATAAATGCTATGTTTGTTACAGATCATATGCGCCTATTTCCTCAAGAAAGATTAGATGAATTAAATGAAATCTATTGGCCCTTTAAGGTCTACCAAGGTATTGAAGTAACCGTTCAAGCAGATAACTATGAAGATGTTATTGTGATTGGTGTACACGAGAAAGCCCTTGAGACACGAGAATGGACATATGCAAGTTTATATAAGTATGTGAAGTCAAAAGGTGGTGCCTTAATTTTAGCCCATCCTTATAGGTTTTCTAGTCGGATTGATGTTGAGATATGGGACTATCCACCAGATGGTATAGAAGTTCTGTCATCAAACATAGGTGAATACAAGTATGAGCAACGTAAAGTATTGGCAGAAAGACTTGATAAACCACTAGTCACAAACTCAGATAGTCATAACATAACAACAACAGGATGTTTCTATAATATCTTCAGTGATGACTGTGATTCTGAAGCGAAAATAGTTAAGGCTTTACTCAATAGTGAATTCACCTGTTGTAAGCTGTAAAAATGCATAATCTACAAGGGTTAGATGGCACTTTCCGAACATTTATGACGAAAATTTAAAAAACGTTTGACTATACATTCTGACCCATGTAATATAGAGGCAATGAGAACCTGAAACAAGTCATAATTACCCTTATTAGGAGGATGAAAATGAAACATGAGTTAGTCATTGTTCTGGACTTTGGAGGACAATATAATCAGTTAATTGCTAGACGTGTTCGTGAGAATAACGTTTATGCAGAAGTGTTAAGATATGACACCCCAATTGAAGATATTATTGCACGTAATCCTAAAGGTATTATTTTTACTGGTGGACCATCTGTTGTAACAGATGACAGCGCGCCAAAAATCGACAAGGCTTTATTTGATGCTGGTATCCCAATTCTAGGTATCTGTTATGGATCACAACTTATGGGTTACTTACTCGGTGGTGAAGTGGATAGAGCAGACAACAGAGAATACGGTAAAATGGACATCTCAGTTGATAGTACAGACCCACTTTTCAAAGATGTGAAGAAGGATTCAGTGTCATGGATGAGTCATACATACTTCGTATCCAATCCTCCTGAAGGTTTTAAAATAACTGCAACAACAGAGACTTGCCCAGTAGCCGCTATGTCTAATGTTGAGAAGAAATTATATGCAACACAGTTCCATCCAGAAGTTAACCACACAGAAGAAGGAACCAAAATCCTAACTAACTTCTTAGTTGATATCTGTGGATGTAAACAAGACTGGATTATGACAGACTTCGCAAAAGAACAAATTGAGAAGTTAAAAGAAAAGATTGGTGATAAAAAAGTACTTCTTGCTTTATCAGGTGGTGTTGATTCATCTGTTGCAGCGGTACTTATCCATAGAGCAGTTGGTAAACAACTAACATGTATCTTCGTTGACCATGGTCTACTTCGTAAGAATGAAGGGGATGATGTTGAGCGTATCTTCGGTGAAGAATTCGACATGAACATCATTCGTGTTAACTGTGAAGATCAATTCCTAGCTAAACTTGATGGCGTTGATGATCCAGAGAAGAAACGTATGATAATTGGTGAAGAGTTTATCCGTGTATTTGAAGCAGAAGCTAAGAAGATCGGTACAGTAGACTTCTTAGTACAAGGTACTATCTATCCAGACGTTATTGAGTCAGGTACAGATGATGCGGCTGTTATTAAGTCACATCATAACGTAGGTGGACTTCCAGACCATGTTGATTTCAAAGAAATCATTGAGCCTTTAAGAGATTTATTTAAAGACGAAGTACGTAATGTTGGTAGAGCAGTTGATATCCCAGAATTCCTAGTATCAAGACAACCATTCCCAGGTCCAGGACTTGCAATTAGAGTTATCGGTGCAATTACCAAAGACAAATTAGACATCCTAAGAGAAGCAGATTGGATCTTCCGTGAAGAAGTGAAACAAGCAGGTATAGCAGCAGGCCTAGGTCAATACTTCGCAGTACTAACTAACCTAAGATCAGTAGGTGTTATGGGTGATGAAAGAACTTACGACTATACAGTAGCCCTTCGTTCAGTTGATACATCAGACTTCATGACAGCAGACTGGTCAAGAATCCCACATGAGATTCTAGCTAAGGTATCAAATAGGATTGTTAATGAAGTGGATCACGTTAATAGGATTTGCTATGATATTACGAGTAAGCCGCCGGCTACTATTGAGTGGGAATAGATAAAGCAAACCCCGAAAGCCTTTAAATATAAGGTGTTCGGGGTTTTTATTTTGATTTATGATTCTATTTTGATTCTATTTTGAGTTTTTTTATTGCCTCAGCCACTTGATTCTGCTTATTTGGGAATAGATGTGAATAGGTATTTAGAGTTGTTTCAATGCGTTCATGACCTAATCTATCAGCTATGAGATTTGCAGAGAAACCTAGTTCTATCAGTAACGATGCATGCGAGTGTCTAAGATCATGAAGTCGAATCTTCTTAACATTACTTAGCCTACAACCTCGCTTCATCTCATGGTTCAAGAAGTGCTTGGTAAATGGAAATATACGATCAGCTCTCTTTATGCCATATAGTTGACTTGTATAGTCATCTAAATCATTCCTCAATTCATCATCTATTGTGATAACTCTTATGCTTTTTGGAGTCTTTGGTTCGGTAATAATATCTTGTTGCTTTATTCTTTGATAGGATTTGTTAATGTATAGTTGATTTGAATCTAGATCAATATCTGCTAAGGTAAGCGCCATTAATTCACCAATCCGAATTCCTGTCCAGTAAAGCGTCTTGAAAGCCATTATCGATTGTGGCTTATCTTCTACAAATACAATAAATCTTTTGAACTCATCAGGGGTCCAAAAAGACATTTCCTCGGCATTTTTTTTACCCATTGTCCCAGCCTTATGACAAGGATTTTCTTTCAGACCATAATACTTGACTGCATAATTCATAATTGCGACTAGCTGATTATTGATAGTCTTAAGATAAGTAGGAGAGTAATTCATGCCTAATAGATCGTTTTGCCAGCGTCTTATTTCAGTGGGTAATATAACATTTATAGGCTTATCCTTGAAATATGGAAGGATTTTGAGATTAATGAGGTATCTTTTTGTTTCCATAGTGTTTAGTTTTAGTCTACTCCCTAGATCTTCTAAGTACAAGTCAGTTAAGGACTTGAAACTCATGTCAGGATTAGCTTGTTGTCTTTCTAAGAACTCTCTTTCAAAGTCCTGTGCATCTTTTTTTCGTTTGAAGCCACGTTTGAACTTCTTTTTTCTTTCTCCTGTCCATGTTTGATAATAAAACTGTACATACCAAGTATTCATGGCGTTGTCTTTATATGCGGGCATTATCATAAGCCTCCTTGTTATGAGGTGGCCAAGATGATATAATATACTTGTTAGAGTTATCTTGACCCTGGGTTAAAGGTATACTTGTAAACGCTCCTGTTACAGCAGGGGCGTTTTTATTTACATTTTTTCAAGTTCGTAAAACTTAAAGCTTATAAAAGATTCAATATCTTTAAGAGTCATCTCAAGCTTTTCTTCTGATAAGGTAATTTTCTGACCTTTATTGCCGATCATTGTAATAATTTCTGTAGTTGGATCTATCAGTGGTTTGTATCCTGTACATTCTTTGATCCAGTTCATTTTGTACTCTGGATATCCATATACAACTTCATTGATGCTTGTTTCAACATCCCAGCTGAGTAATTGAGAGATATTCACATCTAAAGCGTTAGAAAGTAATTCTAAAACACTGTTAGGAATTTCAACTTCACCCTTCTCATATTTTCTAATCGTAGCCTCGGACTTGCCAATCAGCTTTCCTAGAGCACGCTGAGTAAGGTTGTTATGTTTTCTATAAATAAATATATTCTGACCTACATCTTTATAATTCATATAAATTCCTCCTAAGAATAATATAGCACTACCGTTAATAAAAATCAATAAATTTATAAAACAGCACTATTATTATTGATTTATAACTTTTAATAAGGTATACTATAAACGTCATTAAAGTGCGTATTTATGGTGTAACGCATTTATAATAGCGAAAGGAGGTGGCAGAATGAAGAGAAAATACACAAGTCCAATATTCTATAACTGTACTGACGTTATGAAACTATTAAGTGTCAGTAATAGGAAAGCCTATGAAGTTATTCATATGTTAAATGAAGAGCTTATTCAAGAAGGATATATAACCATTGCAGGACGTGTGCCTAAGAAGTTTTTTAATGAACATTTTTACTGTAATAGCGATGATATTCAAAATGTAATAAACGGATAAACTCTAACAAATTAATAGAACCCAGGAGGAAGAAATATGGAATTATCAATAGGAACTGCACAAAATATAAAAAGTACATATTGGAAGAATGAAATAGTTGAATGGCAAAAATTTGCAGCATCTCTTAGAAATCCTATAAGAACACCTGAAACAATGCTGGAATACCAACATATGAACAAGGAAGATAAGAATAAAATTAAGAATGGAGCTGCCTTTGTTGGTGGAGTTATAAAAGACGGCCGTAGAAAGAAAGAAAATATTGTAAGTAGATCGATGCTTGTATTAGATGCGGATACAGCAGATAGATTTTTAGAAAAGCGATTCTCAAGTCTTGGTTTTGAGGGTGTAATGTACTCAACACATAGTTACACAACTGAAAAACCAAAGTATAGAATAGTAATACCTCTTAAGTCAGAAGTTGATATCTATAGTTATGAAGCGCTTATCAATTTTTTTGCTTTCACATTAGGTCTTGATTGCTTTGATAAAACTTGCGTAGAACCACATCGGGCTATGTACTATCCAAGCTGTTCAATAGACGCAAAATACTACTACGATTGGGTTAAAGGAAGAATTTTTGACCCAATATTGTTTTTGGAGGAAAACCCAGAATGGATGCAACCTGTAAAGTGGTTGCTTAGCTCTAACCAGATAACAAGTCAAGCAGTAAAACAGGCGGACCCATTACTAAAAAGTGGCATAATTGGAGCATTCTGTAGCGTATATCATCCAATTAATATAGCTATCGACGAATTCCTAGGCGAAGTTTATGAGCAATCAGGAGATCGCTACACATTTATCAATGGAACAGCACCGTCTGGGTTAATTATATATGAGGATAAGTTTGCATTTGCTTTTAATTCAACAGATATTGCTAACGATGGGCACTTGCATAATGCATATGATATTGTAAGAATTCATCTTTTTGGTGTAGATAAGGCAAGTCAGAGAAAGATGGATGATTTTGCAATATCATTGGAAGAAGTGAAACAAGAATTAGGGGTACAGAAGCTGAAGGATGCACAAGGTGTGTTTGATGGTAAAGCAGAATGGCTAAAAGAGCTGAAATACAATCGTAGAGGACATATTGACAAGACTATAAGCAACGTGGAAATGGTACTCAGAAATGATGAAAACTTAAAAGGAAAGATTAGATTCAACGAGTTATCTGCAAGAAGATGGGGTGATTCAGATCTCCCATGGCGAGACGGGAATGAAAGGTTTTGGGAGGAGTTCGATAATTCAAACTTAAGAGCATATCTAGAGCTATACGGCTTGAGCAGATCAAAAGATATTATTAAAGATGGCATGCTTAATGTAATGGACACAAATCGATTTAACCCAGTAGTTGATTATCTTTGTCGTCTCAAATGGGATGGAGAGTCTAGAGTAGATAGAATGCTAATAGATTATATGGGGGCACTAGATACTGAATATACAAGAATGGTTACTAAGACATGGATGACCGGTGCTGTCGCTAGAGCGATGTCACCAGGTATACAGTTTGATAACATGCTTATATTAGTTGGTGCACAAGGAATCGGTAAGTCAGCATTTCTTAGAACTTTAATTGGAGAAGATTGGTTTACAGAATCACTTACTAAGTTGGATGGATCTAAAGAAGCTGCCGAAGGGTTGAATGGGAAATGGCTTGTTAATATTGATGAGTTATCTGCTTTGAAAAAGAAAGGTGTTAGACAAGAACAGATTAAGAATTTTGTGACTAGAACAGTTGATAGTTATAGGGGGGCTTTTAAAGAAGAGCTTGCTGATAATAAAAGACGTTGCGTGTTTAGTGGGACAACAAATGAGGATGATTTCCTAGATGACTACACAGGGGCAAGAAGATATTGGCCTGTAAGAGTCTTTAGAAAACCTATAGAAGTATGGAATGGTTCACTAAATAGAGATCAACTGTGGGCTGAAGCATATCATTTATGGAAAAACAAAACGCCAATTTATCTGGAAGAAAGTATTACTCGCCCAACCCAAGAAGAATTTACCTCTCGGTCTGATCAGGTGGCTATGTATGACGCCTTTATTATGAAACCAATCCCTATTGATTTTTATAGCAGGTCAGAGTCTGAACGAAATCTATGGTTCCAAAGTGATATTCCTGTTGAGGTTGAAACGACTCAAAGGAAGACTATTGCAGCAATAGAGATATGGACTGAATTTATGGGTTGTTCGAAATCATTGGCTAAAAGGTCAGACACCCAAGAAATAAGCAAGATACTTAAAAGGAGCAAACTCGTTGGTAAGAAAACTAGAAGAGATGACATAGTATATGGTAATACTCAGAGCTATAAGATTAATTGTGCTTAATACACACTCAAAAACATAGAAGTAAACATTGATACATATCTAGAGTGTAGTAATTATTGTTAATGTTTTATACCAACCAAACCAACTGTATACTATAGATCAATATTCTAATCTTTAGATGTAGATTTAGTACATAATATGTTTATGAATTAAAGTAATGGGTATCTAATAAAACTAATATGATATGAAAAGGTTTGGTTTGGTTGGTATAAAGGAAGTAAATAGATGATCGGAGCTGAAATGAGTGATAAGAAACGAATGATGAGAATAACTAAGTTACATGAGTTGTACAAGCAAAATGATATCAAGTATGGTAGAGGTAAGAGTGATTTCATAGAGTATGATTGGCTGAATGTGAATGAAAAAAGACATTTAAATGATTGGATTAATGGATGTTTAATGAAGAGCAAGCAACAGAATGAAGCCGATTCAACAGAGGAATTGAGAGAAAGGTTTTCTGGTGATCCTTCAGGACTTGGATTTTATGTGACAAATGGTATGATGAAAGTTGCTATGCTAAATGCTGGATATAGCGCATCATATAAGTGGCAACATAACTGGCATTTTAATTCAGCATATAGTGTTGATTACTTGAAAAGGTTAAAGAAAGGTAGGTTGTTGAATGAAGATGAATAGAAATAAAATAGCCTTAGACATGCTACTGTGTAATAGTGTAACAGATGTTTGTCAACTTAATAGTATCAGTGAAAGCACCTACTATAGGTTGAAAAAAGATAAGAAATTTACTCTCATATTAGAAGAGGCAAAGAACAAATTGTTCAAAGACTCAATGTCTGAAATACAAGCTTTGTCAAGTGTTGCGGTTAGAACGCTTAAAGAAGTTGCTTTAGATAAAACTGCATCAGCGAGCTCCAGGGTATCAGCTTCTTCAAGAATACTGGATATTGCTCTCACAGCATATGATATAGATATAATTCTTGAGAGAATAGAGTTGTTGGAGCAAAGCAGATGAAATTATCAAATGTAAAAAGAAAAAAGATATCACATAGATTGTGTTTACTCGAAGGTGCCATTGATAATAATCTAATTGAAGTGACTGTGAAGAATCAGAGTTACTATATCGAGCAAAAGTCTCTGGACCAGCTGCACAATAATATGCCAGTTAAACAGATATTGATGATGTTAGAGTATCATGAAAAAGTTAAGGAGTTTGGTGATGATGAGACAGGAGAGTTTTGGGGATATCGTTGTGCTTTTGAAAACTATGATAAGGCGATTTTAGATATAGTGAAAGTAAATGATAGAGAATGACAGTCAATCATAAATTTTATACAAAGCTTCCAATTTTGCTCTATAGTATTGTCAAAGATTGACATAATTAGTACAAATGGGTGGTAAAATAATCGATTGAAAGTTATAATTACTAGGATGATGTATTACAGCACATTAAACGGTTTTTGGTTCGAAAGGGGCACAGTATGTCAATTCAATACTATGATGAAAATGCGGAGCACTTTATAAACAATACATTTGAGCTATCTATGGAAAATTTAACTTCGATATTTCTAAGGAAATTACCCACAGAAGCTAAGATACTTGACTTAGGATGTGGTTCAGGTAGAGACAGTCTCTATTTTGAAAATAAAGGCTACCATGTGACAGCTGTAGATGGATCGATAGAAATGGTCAGACATACACAACATCATATAACTGGTCCAGTGATTTATTCAACCTTCGAAGATTTTACAACACAACAAAAATTTGATGGAATTTGGGCATTGGCAAGTCTCTTGCATGTACCAAGATCTGACTTTAGGAGAATTGTTCAAAAGTATATTGATATGTTAAAGTTAAAAGGTGTTCTTTTTATGTCACTTAAAGAGCGAAAACTTGACTATAAGAAAGAAGGTAGAGAATTCACTTGCTTTCTAGAGATGGATATATTGGAGTTACTGTCTAAAATCAACTGTGTTGAAGTAGAACAGGTGATTCATACTGAGGATGTGCGAGATGGAAGAGAGGACGAAAAGTGGGTAAGTTTGTTCATAAGACGTGTTAGCTGATTCAATTTAAAAATAAGGTAGTTTAGTTTGTAAGGAGAAAGATGGAATACTTAAGAAATGATGACTCGTTAGAGAGTTACTATAGATCGATAATTCTATTTGGTGCTAATGTTGCAACTTATAAATTTGCATTGGGTAAAGCTCTTTTAGATTTAGATATTGATAATAAAGCATTCTTTACATTGGAGGAACTTGCTATACCTTTTTCTCAACATTTAGTAGAACACTTAAAGAACGGCAAGCGACAAACAACATCAAGAAGTTCCAAGTTCTTATATGCGTGTACCCTCTTCGGAGAAGGAAAATTATCATTTGATGAACTTATTGATATCACAAAGAAAATTGGTTTCCTCAATGTTTTAGATGCTTTTCATAACGTTTCTGGTTATGAAGGAGATACCAGATTTTTTCATAAAGAAGTACGGGATAACAAAAAAGGTATAGTGCTAACTGACCAGATTTATAAACTAAGAGAGAATAAAGATTCTGCAAATCTATACGATGAGATTGAAGGCAGATGGAATCTAGTAGAGACATCTTGGGAAGAACGAAGGCCCAATATGATTATTGAGTATGATGTTGAAACGAATGAGTTATTTACATTAAGAGGACAGTCTAATGACAAGTACCTTAACTCTTTTTTACGTATTCCAATTACTCATGTAAGAAAGCCATTAAGCGGTTATCAAAAAGGGAAATGCTTTTATTGCTTTGATGATATTGCTATTAAGCAAAATAAAGCAAATACAGCAGATGTAGACCATTTCTTTCCTCTTAGCCTTCAACATAAATTCACGAACCTAAACCTGAAATTAAATGATGTCTGGAACCTAGTATTATCATGTCCAAACTGCAATAGAGGCTTAGACCATGGCAAATGGGCAAACACACCATCCTTTAATTTACTTGAAAGAATCGAAAAAAGAAATAACTACTATATTCATTCTAAACATCCTCTAGGTGATAACATAAAAAGAGTTACAGGAAAGACAATATTAGATAGAAGAAACTATATGTTGGAGATGCATTCGCTATCTAAAGCCATGAACCCACATGAGTGGTGGCCAAGAAAGATTAGAGGTGAGAGCTTCTAGATTATTAAAAACCCATTGAAAGCAAAAGCTATTAGCTTTTGTTTTTTATTTTATATGATTACAGTACAAGAAATCGACTGAATAAGACATGTTCTTGAACGGTAAATGAAAGAAGGGTATAATAGCATAAGATAGATAAAAATGGGGTGGAACATGAGTCTTATATACATCAAACAAGATTATATAGTTATTCAGCTAATAATTTTCAAAATACAGATCAAACTGAATAAAATGAAAACTAAGAAGCTCACAGATTTTTGATTGTGGAGACTTGTATTTGATGTATAAAGTTTTATAGCATCTATTAAAGTGGCAATTGATATATTGGATAAACTAGAGGAGAAGAAAATAATGCAAAAGTTAAACTTACAACAACTAGAAACAAAGCTATGGGACTGTGCCAATGTCCTTAGAGGAACTCTAAGTTCAGCACAATACATGGACTATATATTTGGTATGATGTTCCTTAAGAGAATGAATGATCAATTTGATACAGAGCAAGTGACGATTAAGGCTAACAATCCAGATTTACCAAATGAATTCCTGACTGAAATGTTAGAAGATGCCACATCTTATGAAACTTTCTTCGTGCCAGCTCAAGCACGTTGGGACAAATTAAAGAACCTAAATCTGAATATAGGGCCAGAGCTTGATAAAGCTTTTAAGTCCATTGAAGATGAACCTAAGAATGTAGAGTTGGTAGGTGTATTAACCACAGCCAATTATAATGATAAAGAGCGTGTACCAGACGCTAAGTTGAATCAGTTGCTACAGATATTTGATAGTATGAACTTATCCAATGAAGGATTAGAGAAGCCTGATATCCTTGGTGATGCTTATATGTACCTTCTTAAGCAATTTGCTGATGATGGCGGTAAAAAGGGAGGCGAGTTCTATACACCTGAAGGCATTAAAGAGGTCATGGTTCAGTTGCTACAACCTGAAGAAACAGATAGTGTCTATGACCCAACCTGTGGTAGTGCTGGATTCTTGATTAGTGCTATAGAGTATGTTAAAGCCAATGGTGGCAACCATAAGAATGTACAGATCTTTGGTCAAGAGATTAACTTATCTACCTGGGCCATTGCAAAGCTTAATGTATTACTCCATGATGCTAAAGGGTCGACGATCTGGAAAGGTGATACCATTCGTGAACCTAAGAACACAGAAGGAGCAACCTTAAAAACATTTGATAAAGTTATAGCGAATCCTCCCTTTTCATTGAAGAACTGGGGTATTGAGTCTGCACAGAATAACTCATATCATCGTTTTTCCTATGGTGTGGCTCCCAAGTCATACGGTGATTTTGCCTTTGTGGAGCATATGATTGCTTCACTTAATAGTAAGGGTAAGATGGCGACAGTTGTTCCTCATGGTATTTTATTTAGGGGTGGAGCAGAAGGAACGATTCGTAAAGCAATCTTAGAAGATGATCTATTTGAAGCTATTATTGGATTACCATCTAATCTTTTCTATGGGACGGGTATACCTGCTGCAGTCTTAGTACTAAATAAGAATAAGCCAGTAGATAAGAAGAACAAGGTATTGTTTGTTGATGCTAGTAATAATTTTACCAAGAATGGTAATATGAATGAACTTAGAGAAGAAGATATTCAATTAATCCTAGATGCCTATAATGCTTATGCATTTGTGGATAAGTATGCTGATGTGGTTGATATGGATGATATCAAAGAAAATGATTACAACTTGAATATTAGTCGTTATGTGGATACTACTGAACCAGAACCAGAAGTAGATATTAATGCTGTAGCTAAAAGGATCTCTGAACGTGAAACTAGACTGGAAGCTTCAAGAAAGCAAATCAATGAGTTCATGCGTGAACTTGGATTTGATCAGATATAGGTGAGCTATGGAGATGTTGATGAAGGACACAGAATTAGGCTTGTTACCTATCGAATGGAAAGTTGTCAGTTTACAGAAATTGATTGATAGTCAGTATGTGTTAGGTCACCTTGATGGTAACCATGGGGCATTATATCCTAAAAAGAATGAATTTGTTGATTCGGGAATATCATATCTGAGTGCAAACTGTATTCTAAATGGGAGAATAGATTTCAAGCTTGCAAAGCACTTAACTATTGAACGTGCAAGTAAGTTTAGAAAAGGTGTAGCAAAGAATAATGATGTACTTTTTGCACACAATGCAACAGTTGGACCTGTAGCACATCTAAAGACACAAGAGGAGTATGTGATATTAGGGACTTCTCTTACTTATTATAGAACTGATAGTGAAAAACTAATACCTAGATATCTAATGTACTATATGGAATCAGATTTTTTTAGATTTCAGTATGAGCGAAGAATGGGGCAATCTACAAGAAATCAAGTTCCTATTACGGTCCAAAAAGAGTTTTTACACGTAGTCCCACCACTCCCAGAACAAAAGAAAATAGCAAAAATCCTATCTACAGTGGACAATCATATTGATGAAGTGAATGGCATGATAGAAGATCTAAAAGAACTTAAGAAAGGTCTTATGCAAAAGCTTTTGATTCAAGGTATTGGACATACAGAGTTTAAAGATAGCCCTGTTGGGAGGATTCCTGTTGAGTGGGAAGTTGGTACTATTGAAGATATAGCACTTGTCGCTTCAAGTAAAAGAATAGCAAAGAGTGAATATGTCGATGAAGGGGTAAGGTTTTTTAGATCAAAAGAAATCATTGATAAATATTTAAATAGAGTAGGTACAGACGAATACTACATTAGTAAAGATCGGTTTGAGGAAATTAAAAGTAAATTTGGTGCACCGGTAAAAAATGACATCTTAATTACTGCTGTTGGAACGTTAGGAGTACCATATCTAGTTGAAGATGTGGAGTTCTATTTCAAAGATGGAAATTTATTATGGCTTAGAGAAATAAGCGATCTTATGAATGCAGAATTTATATTTTATTTTTTTTCATCAGATGAATTTATTAAGCAAGTTAATATGATGACAGGTGGGTCAAGTCAAAGTGCATTAACAATTGAAAAACTAAAAAAAATGTATATTTATAAACCATCGTTAATAGAGCAATGTGAAATTGTTGATATGTTGAGATGTATAGATGATTACTTGATGGAAATGAATCATGAAAAACTAGATTTTGTCAATATGAAAAAGGGGTTAATGCAACAACTCTTAACAGGTAAAACCAGAGTCAAAATTGATGAATAGTAAGTCTGACTAATTCAAGGAATAATGCACTATCTGACCTACGACATTTAATCCTCCTAGAATCCAGTGTTATCTTGACAGACCGTCCAGGTATGCCTTCATTAACCCAGAATCCTAGGAGAATCAAATCTCTTGGTCATATAGCACATTTTCCATAAAGTAGCCAGACAGGAGGGAGACATCATGACATACTTAGGTAATGAACTTACATTAGTGGAACAACCAGCCATAGATTATCTAGTAGGCAAGCTAGGTTATACATACCTAGATGGAAGACAACTAACAGCTGAATCAGGCCAACGTGAATCCAATCGTGATATCATCTTAGTTAGACATCTAGAGACAGCTTTAAAACGATTAAATCCATGGATGAACAACACCAACCTGAACAAAGCTATTTATACAATAACCAAGGCTGACCAATTAGGAACATCCTTATTAGAGATTAATGAAAAGATCTATAACATGTTGGTTAATCTAGAGTATTCTTTAGAGCAGGATGTAGATGGATCAGGGAAGAAACAATACAACACAGTTAAGTTTATTGACTTTGAAGATGTGTCAAACAATGACTTTCATGTAGTATCTCAAATGAAAATCAAAGGTGTTAACCAGAACTGTATACCAGACCTAATCATCTACATTAATGGATTACCTGTCGTGGTGATAGAATGCAAATCACCTTTTAAGGAATTAGAATCAAAAATACGTCTAGGTAAGAAGGACGGCTATGAACAACTAAGACGTTATATGAACCTACGTGGTTCTATAGAAGATGAAGGTGTTGAGAAATTATTTCATACCAATTTTATCACAGGTATCTTTAACAAGTACCATGGTTATGTAGGAACCATCAGTTCTAAATATAACCACTACTTAGAATGGAAAGATCCTTACCCAGCTAAAAAAAGTGACTTAGAGGATATAGAGAACAATGGACAGAATCTATTTATACAAGGTCTATTGGTGAAAAAGAACCTTCTTCAGATCATGGAACATTTTATCCTGTTTGAAGTTGAAGGTGGCAAGAAGATTAAAAAGGTGGCTAGATACCAACAGTTTAGAGCTGTTAATAAAGCACTAGACCGTATTGCTAGGGGTAAGACCCCATTAGAACGTGGTGGTGTTATTTGGGCTACTCAAGGTAGTGGTAAATCATTGTCTATGGTTATGTTGGCAAGATTGATAAGAAGAACCGAAGAACTGAAAGATTCAACTATTGTGGTTATTACAGATAGAGTAGACCTTGATAAACAGATCTATGATACCTTTAGTCGTGTATTTCCAGAACTTACTTTGGCTGAAAAGAATGAAGACAAGTTGTTGGTACGTGCATCGTCAGTTACAGAGATGAAGTCCCTTTTATCAAAGGCACAGTCTAAAATTATCATGACCACCATCCATAAGTTCCAGAGTAAGAACGCAGATCAAGCAATGTTAAGTGATGATGTGACCAAGGACAGTCTCTTTTTTGAAGAAGAAGTTGAGGTATTATCCAATAAGAGCAACATCATTGTGATGACAGATGAAGCCCACAGGTCACAGTATTCTTCGCTTGCTATGAATATGAGACATTCCCTACCTAATGCAGCCTTTATTGGTTTTACAGGGACACCTATTGAAAAAGATGATGCTAATACCTATAGAACCTTTGGTAGTAAGATAGATCAGTATACTCTTTCAGAAGCTGTTGCTGATGGTGCTACTGTAGGTATATTATATGAAGGTAGAAAACCAGAGTTACAGATTAAAGTAGATACATTAGAAGACATGTTCAGAACTACTTTTGCAGATCGTAGTGAAGATGAACGTGAAGCTATTAAAGATAAATATGCGAACAAACAAGCCATAGCAGAAGCAGATGAACGTATTGATGAGATCGCAAAAGATATCCTAAGACATTACAAGGAGAACATCTATCCTAATGGCTTCAAAGCACAGATTGTCTGTGTAAGCCGTAGAGCTTGTGTTAAGTATTACAATGCATTTGAAAAGCATATGGGTGACTTCTTTGAAGAGCCAATAGAAACCAAGGTGATCTATAGTTGTGATAACAATGAAGAACCAATGTTAAAAAATCATCGTACAACTAAACCAGAACAGGATGCTCTTATTGACCGTTTTAAGAAGCCAATCAAAGAAGATAGACTATGTATGCTTATTGTAAAAGACATGCTACTAACAGGTTTTGATGCCCCTATAGAGCAGGTCATGTACCTAGATCGTCCTCTTAGAGAACATACATTATTACAAGCCATAGCAAGAACCAATCGTACATATGTACAAGAGCGAGAAGTTATCAATGATGAAGGTCAAGTTGAACCTCAATCATTTGCTAAGAAGTATGGCTTTATCGTTGATTACTATGGTATTACCCATCATTTAGAAGAAGCCCTTAAAGTCTTTGATAAAACAGATGTTGATGGACAGATGGAAGACCTAGGTGCTATCTATGACAAAATGCAGGATTACAAGCAAGCAGTCCTTAGAATGTTTGTTGGTGTTAATAGAAGTGATCTGGATGCTGTGATGAGAGTCATAGAACCAGAGAACAAAAGAGCAGAATTTGAAATGGCTTACAAAAGGTTTGCCTCCACATTAGAAGCATTAATGCCTAACCATGTCACTAAAGACGATATCAATGATCTTAAGTGGATGGCATATGTTCGTGCAGGAGCTAAAGCAAGATTTGAACCAGAGACTAAGATTGATATAGCAGACTGTGGTGAGAAAGCCAGAGAGATCATATCAGAGCATTTGAAAGCTCAAGGTGTTATCCAGTGGATTAGACCTATATCATTGGTAGATAAAGACTTCCAAGACAAGATGGATACACTTAAGTCAGATGAAGCAGTAGCCTCAAGTATGGAACATGCTATCCGTCATGTGATCACAGTAAATATGGAAGATAACCCAGTGCATTATACATCCCTATTGGAGAAGTTACAGCAGCTCTTAGATGAAACTAAGTTGAGCTGGGAAGAACGAAGAGCACAGCTACAATCTTTTATTGACTCAGAGATGCGACATGGTGAAGAAGATGAAGCTCAGAAGTTAGGTTTTGATTCAAAGAAAGAATATGCATTCTACCTTAAAATCAAAGAGATATTAAACGAAGAAGAAGTAGAAAAAGGTGCTGTAGCTGAGAGCTCTGGTGATTATCTCTCTGATTCCAGTGTGAACCTGTATAAGAAGATGACTAGAGATGTAGTGACCACTGTAAAGACTAATAAACTAGATGGTTTCGAGGTGAACGTTGCTAAAGCGGATGAAGTTGAGAGAGCCATACAACAGATATTAGTTAAGAACTACAGTCAGGTAGGCTATAAGAAGATTAAGAAACTTTTAGTACCAATGATGGAACTGGCGAAGCGACTATTTGCGACAAATTAATAGCACATCAGGAGGACTGAATGCATAATTATATATTGGATGACATTATCAAGTACTATAAAGTAAATTATGAGAAGATAAAAGTACAGGAACTGTATAAATGGAAAGCAGTTAAACATTTCCAAGATACTTGGGACATTGAAGCAGATAACTTTGCAAAAATGATAACAGAAGCCCTGTCCAAAACACATAATTTAATGCACTCAGGTTCCTATTATCCAAGGAGAATGACCATTCAATTAGCTGAAAAACAACCAGAACGCGTAAGAAGCATGTTTAGAGACCTATTATACTCAGATCGTGAGCTGAAAGATAGAATGATAGAGTTTCGTGAGCAAGCGGATAGTTTGACGGAGGAATGTTATCCAAAGGATGACTACAGTTCATATCAAGATCACAGAGCGATTATGGTTTATTTGAACCTAATGTACCCTGAAAAACACTATTTGTACAAGTTCACGATGTTTAAAAATTTCGCTGAATTGATTGATTATGGCTATAAACCTAAGGCTGGAGACATCAATAATGTATTTCTCTTTGAAGGTTTATGTGAGTTTATCAATGAAAAGATTAAATCAGACAGTGAGTTGATCCAACTTTATGAGGAACGTAAGTCAATTTTTAATGATGAAGACTTACATTTATTAGTTCAAGATCTTATTTATAGTGCTCAGTATTACACTAGGAGTTCAACACTCGTAGGTGATACTTATAAACGTGCCAACGCCCTTGATACTATAGAATCTGATATAACTTTTGTACCGTTTAAGCATTCAGCTACAAAGAAGAAAGTCGTCTTTAAACCTAGTAAAAATTGATCATGTTGCAAAACAGAAACGAAATGAGAAAATTGGTGAACAAGGCGAACTTTTTGTCTATGAATATGAGAAGAAGAAGGTAGCAACTTATTGTTTGAAGGATAAATGTGTTGAATGGGTGTCAAAGACCAAAGGTGATGGATTAGGCTATGATATTTTATCCTATGATGAGTCAGGTAAAGAGATGTTTATCGAAGTGAAAACCACTAAAGGAAAAGAAACGAGTGATTTCTACATAACTAACACTGAACTGAGCCGTAGTGTCGTTGACTCAGACAATTTCTATTTGTATAGAGTATATGATTTTGATGTTAAACAATTGATGGGTAAAATATCTTACCATACAGGGTCTCTGGAGTCATTGTGTATTTCACCGCTCGTTTTCAGTGTGCATTTAGATAGTACTGATAAAAATGAAATATGAGGAATATAGGGTGATTTAATGAAATTCAACTATGGTACACAAACAATAGAATTTGTTATCAAGTATAGTAAACGTAAAACCATCGAAATAGGTGTTGAGGCGCCTGAGATAGTAAAGGTGGTAGCACCAGAAGGACTTTCTGATGAAATCATTCTTGATTATGTGAAGAAGAAGGCAAAATGGATCGTAACTAAATTGTTTGAAATCAAAGAGGTACAGTTTTTAAGAGCAGAGAAAGAATATGTGAATGGTGAAGCTTTTTTATATCTAGGTAGACACTACTCATTACAATTGTTAGATGACGGACTTATGAAGAAACCAGTCACTAAACTGTATCAAGGTAAGTTTATTATCACCACACCTACCAGAAATCAAGAGGAATTAAGGTTATCTATGGAACACTGGTATAGAGAGAAGACACTTGATAAAGTACTAGAGAAGGTAAGCTACTTCCAGAAGTACTTTGATGAACTCCCTGCTTCTGTTAAGGTTAAAGAGCAAAAGAAGCGATGGGCAAGTTGTAGTCACAAAAGAGATCTAATGTTCAATTGGCGCTGTTCTATGGCCCCGTCCTGGGTGTTAGATTACATTGTAGTGCATGAGATGTGTCATATGGTTTATATGAACCATTCAAAGGAGTTCTGGGTGTTACTAGAGAAGGTCATGCCTGATTATGAGAAGAAGCGTGATTGGTTGAAGGTTAATGGGGTTAAATTAGAGTTGTAGGAACTATAATAAAAGTAAAGAATTAGTACATATATCCTCCTAAATTTATACTTATAGATGAGTTGAACAGTGATTAAATGATTGATTTCTAAATTTAGATTGTCTTAGGATATATGATGATGAAAAAACAAACTCATAGCCTAACTATAGAGCTCTAAATAGTATGTTTTTCTCCTAATAGTAAACATATACTACGAAAGAGACGCTAAGAAACCTTAATTTGGTAACAGGTTCCTCATTATAAATTACTCATCTATACGTTTAAGACGAATTGATGACAGTATTGGACAATATTATTGTAATAGAGATAAAGGAAGCGTAAAATATTATAAGGATAGAGACAGCTTTGAGGGAAGCTGTTATTCAATATAAGTATAGTGTAGCTTGCATGCACTAGAATTAAATTTCTGTGATTTCCGTAATTGTATAATTGAAAATGGATATAATTTAGTAACAGTTTTTAGTGGATTACTATTACATGGCTATTTGCTATAGGTGATATATGTCAATTTGATTAAGGGAGTAAGGATGAAAAACTACTATAAGATTTTAGGTGTTGAGAGCACGGCAGAACAAGAGATTATTGATGAAGTATATAACAGGCTAAAAGCCTTTGGAGTTCTAGATGATAAAATCGTAGAAGCCTACGCTGTTATTGGTAATGTTGAAGAACGTAAGATTTATGATGCCAAAAGATACGCTAATGAAGAAGAAAAAGCAAGAAAAAAAGAAGAAAAAGCAAGAATTAAAGAGGAAAGAGCTAATGAGCTAGCTATAGCTTCTGAAAACAATGAACCTACAATGACAAGAACTGACGATAGAAAAACTGAGGAAGCAAAAAAGGAAGACTTACCAGAAGTTGATTTTAGATATGCCGGTAAGGTTGTAGCCTTTTTGTCTATGGCTCTTGGCCTTGTATTTATACTTAGTATGTTACTTTCGTCATTGCCAGAAGATGAGAAATCTACTGATATTGCTACTCCAGAAGAAGCTATTCAACCTGAAGTTGTGACAAAGCAAAAGGTTGAAAGCAAACCTAAAGAAGAAGAAGTGATCGAAGAATCAGAAGTTGAAGAAGAGATATTTTATGTTTCACCAAATAATTATTCACACAAGAGCGGCTATATAGATATCATCAATACTGTTGGTCAAGAGAGTATAACAATTGGCTACATAAATAATCAAGGGTTGAATATCCGTACAGGACCAAAATCATCATTCTCAAAGATAGGAATGCTTGATGTGGATGATGTTGTAGTAGTATTTGGTGAGTATGAGGGTTGGTACGATATTGGGTTAGTGAGTGACAAAGATGAACTGTATGGATGGGTATATAAAGGGTATCTAGATGTTTATGAGTATAACCATGTTACTGAGATCACGAGTGACTTTTTAGCTAATGATACAAAAGAAGAAAAAAAAGCAGATACACATGTAGATAATGAAACAACTTCTAAAAGTGAAACTAAAAAGCAAACATCAACTATAGAAGAAACTGTTGAAAAGGCATCAACATCTGATTCAACAGTTTCGGATGATGTATATGATAATACTGTTTCATCGGATATTTACGAGGATGTTCCTGTAAACCAGGAGACAAAGAAAGAACCAACTATTCTCTCCTACTTTACGATTGGATCAACTAAAGAAGAAGTGCAGGTAGCTATGGGATCACCAGATGCTGTACAAGAATACCCGAGTATTGGAGATGTTTGGAGCTATGGAAACTCTAGAATAGATTTCACTTCAGCAGGTTATGTTGAAGGATATAGTAATAGAAGTAGTAATCTAAAGGTTAGTTTAGGAGATGCAAAAACTAATCATTACTTTTCTATAGGGTCAACGAAGCAAGAGGTTGTATATGCCATGGGGACACCAAATGAAATAGAAGCATACCCAAGTATTGGAGATGTTTGGAGCTATGGAAACTCTAGAATAGATTTCACTTCAGCAGGTTATGTTGAAGGATATAGTAATAGAAGTAGTAATCTAAAGGTTAGTTTAGGAGATGCAAAAACTAATCATTACTTTTCTATAGGGTCAACGAAGCAAGAGGTTGTATATGCTATGGGGACACCAAATGAAATAGAAGCATACCCAAGTATTGGAGATGTTTGGAGTTATGGAAACTCTAGAATAGATTTCACTTCAGCAGGTTATGTAGAGTCCTATAACAATCAAAGTGGAAATCTTAAAATACAGTAAGGAGAACCCAAATGAAATTAGCAAAATGGTTAAGGAACAAAATGGACAAAACTAAACAAGCAAGAAAAGAGGACTTTGTAAGTGAATTAAATAGTATGACGAATGAGATAAGAAGTAGGGATGGAAAAACTAACACTGATTTGAGAAAAGACCACATAATGGTAAAAGAGATTCAATCGGATGTTTATAGCATTAATGAAAAAATGGTTAGGCTGGCAGATCTGAGTTATTTAGCATTGGCTGAGATGAAAGATTCGATACAAAGAAATGATGAAAAAAATTCAGTCGTTCATAGAAAAATTGGTGAGGGGTTACAAAACTTAAATGCAAAACTAGGTTCTTATAATCAACTTATAGAAGAGAAGAATGAAGAATTAAACAAGTATAAAGAAGGATATAGAGATAAGCTCAATCGTACATTGTTTAGAGAATTAGTACGAATTAATGAAGGTGTTATTGAAATTGAAGATATCGAAAGTATGAAAGAATTTGTAAATTCTTCAATTGAGCAAGTTTTAAGTGACAATGATGTCTTAAAAGATGACGTAAAAGTAGGGGATGAATTTGATAGTAGAGTCCATAGATGTATAGGTGTTATTGAAACGGAAGATGAGAAAAAGAAGAATACTATCTCTGAGGTTGTATCAGAAGGTTTTTTTGTATATGACTATCCAGAACACATTAAGAGATTAAAGATAGCGGAAGTAAAAGTTTTTCAGTTAATTAGTCTTAACGAAGAGGAGATAATATAATGAATGTAGTAGGGATAGATCTTGGTACGACTTTTTCAGCAATATCAGTACTTAATTCAGTAGGAAGACCTGAAATAGTGGCAAATGAAGATGGCGAGAGGATTACACCCTCAGTATTGTTTTTTCATAGCGATACAAATGTCGAAGTGGGTACGGATGCCATAAATTTATCTGAAACTGATAATGATAAGGTAGCCAGATGGATAAAAAGGTCAATGGGAGAAGAGAAGTACTCAAATGAAATTCTTGGGAAGACATGGCCTCCTTCTCTAATGTCATCATTTATTCTAAAAAAACTGGTTCAAGACTTCGAACATCAAAAAGGTAAAGTAGATTATGCAGTAGTTACCGTACCAGCATATTTTGATGAAATCAGAAGAAAAGCTACCTTGGAGGCTGCAAAATTGGCTGGAATCAATATCAAGGGAATCATTAATGAACCAACTGCTGCAGCATTATACTACTCCTATGAACATTCACTAGAAGGTAAGATACTAGTTTATGATTTAGGTGGTGGTACTTTTGATGTAACTATACTAGATGTTAAAGGACAAGAGATTGATATTATAACAACCAATGGAGATCATCATCTTGGAGGTTATGATTTTGATATGACCATAATGAAGAAGATGTTAGAAGCTTTTAAATCTCAACATGGAGAAGTAGATGAGGATAGGTTTATTGCAAATGTAAAACTTCAAATGGATGCTGAGAGCATAAAGAAACAACTTTCAAAAAGAGAATCATCAAAAAAAACGTTTACTTTTGAAGGTATAGTCTTTGAGCTGACTTTGTCTAAGAATGAGTTTGAGGCTATGATATCTGCTCAATTAGCACGGATTGATATGTTAATAGAACTGCTTCTAGAAGAAGCAGAACTAACAGAAAGGGATATAGATAATATTGTATTAGTCGGTGGGAGTACCCGTATGCCATATGTCAAGAAATCAATTGAGAAAATATTTGGAAAAGAACCCCTAACTATTGGGAGTGTTGATGAGTGTGTGGCGCTTGGAGCAGCTATATATTGTGGTATCAAAGTATCTGAAGATGAGCCTATGGCACTTGGTCAGGTTGCAAATGAAGAACTCAATCGTATTAAACTACAAGAGGTGTGTACTCATAGTTATGGTACAAGGGCATTGATTGACGATGAAGTCATGGGAAAGCCAATCCTTAAGAACACTATTATCATTCCGAAGGATACAAAAATACCCGTGACAGTTGAGGAAACATTCTATACAATTTATGAAAACCAAGATAGTGTGAAGGTTAATGTAACCCAAGGAGAAGGTGATGACATTGAAATGGTTAATGTACTTGCTGAAGAAACGCTTGAACTACCTTCAAATAGACCAGCAGGAAGACCTGTAAAGGCAATATATAGTTATGATGCAAATCAAGTGATGAGTTGTAAGTTTATTGATGTGGATTCTGGTAGAGAGAGTTCAATCAACATCAGTATCCATGATGGGGTAGCATCTAAACTATCTTCAAAAGTTGACGATATCTTAGATTTATTTGATGTGAAATGAGGTAAATATGGAAATACTACTTATAATTGGTGTGATTTGGTTTATTAGATGGGTGTTAATGCAACTTGGTTCAGATGAATCTAGCTCAGCTTATAGGGAATCGAGTGGATCTTCTAACTATAATACAAGTAATCAAACTAATAGTAATACTTCATCATACGATGATAGCTTTCAAGTATTTGCATCAATTGGTGAAAAGAGATTTGGTGAAGATGATTATGATGTAATCTTTGTACGGGTCAAAGGAAGGCTTAATAATTTTGCAACTAAAAGAATAAAGACATTAGTGTTATTATCAGATACATCTAAAGAAAGATTACCAATACTCTCAACTCTTGACATCTTTCAAGTTGGGGATAGTGGAGCTTTTGGGTACCAAACAGATATTCAAGAATTACCATACACTGATGCAGTTTTCTCAAAGAAGCATGAGATTTTGTCAATACCAATAGAGGCACTAATCTTTCCTAAAAAGGGTAAAAGAAAGATTGAAGTGAAAGTTATAGTTGCGGATGAGTTTAATAACGTACAAGTTGGTGCAACGACAGAGGTCTATTATCAAAATCATAATAAAGGCTATATAGATCTGTCGGAGGATAGAGATACATCTGATGAACTTATTATAAGATTAGCTGTATTAGTAGCAGGAGCTGATGATGCAATAAGTAAGCCAGAAGTTGATGAAATTCAAGAATATAAAAGAATGATATCATATGACAGTGATGGTGAGTTAGATGATGCACGAATGGATAAACTTGATGCAATTATACGCGATACGGTGATTAGTATGACAACTAAATCAATCGAAGAGAATTTAGAGAAAACATGCAAAAAGTTAAAATCTATTAATGATTTAGATGTTTTATATGAGGCTGTTTCTCTTTTACTTAGGATTGCAGCCGTTGATGGTGAATTTGATAAAAAGGAACATGACTTCATTAAGAAGATTGCTGAAAAGGTTGGATTAGAGGATAAACTTTATCAAAAATTGGTTGATAAGCACATTGCTCTTAGCGGTGTTAACATAAGGGTTGAAAACGCTTCATTGATAGGTGTTGATGATGGTATGTCTGATGATGAAAAAAGGAAGAAGCTTAGAGAAGAATACAAGAAGTGGAGTCAAAGAGTAACACATAATGATGAAAACATTCGTAAACAAGCATCTGAAATGTTAGAAAAAATAGCCTTAGAAAGGGCTAAGTTATAGGTGACTCAATTGATTGATAATGATATGAGATTTAGGTATGACAAGCCTCTTAATAGAGTGGAAGTAGAACATAAGGTAGAACAACAAGGGTTTTTATCAGAGTCGTTGCTAATTACCAAAGAGATTAGCCCTTCGATATATCAAGCATTCAAGGAAATCCAGGACTCTATTAGGGGAGAACTGAGATTTCAAGTTTACGTAAGGGCATCAGGAGAATCCAATGCATTTGTTTTTAGAGATGAACACGAGACAGGTCATATAGTATTGACATCATCGTTGGTACAACTATTAGATTCAGCTGAGCTATCATTCGTTATTGGTCATGAAGTGGGACATTTGTTATTTAATCATGATAGGTATAAGTACGAGGGACTAAATCATGAAAAGCAATTGTTTTTGCAAAGGGCTCAAGAAATAAGTGCAGATAGGTTTGGATTACTTTTTACAGATAATACGTCAACCGCTTTTCGTGCAATTATCAAAATGATAAGTGGCCTTGGTTCTGAACACATTAATATAAATATTAAGAAATATATTGATCAAGTAAAGAGTCTTCAATCAGAAATTGATAGTTCGAACCACAGCTTATACTCAACGCATCCGGGGTTCTCAGTCAGAGTTAGAGCGCTAGCTCTGTTTGAACTTAGTCAACCATATTATGACCAAACTGGTAAAAGTGATAAAGCAGTATTAGATAAAACAAGACTAGATGAAAAGGTATTAGAGGCAATGAATCAGTGGGGTTCGGTTGGACTACATCAAACTGAGTTAAAAGATCTTCGTAGAACCATATATTGGTTTATTGCATATAAGTCATATCTATCCAGAGATTTTGATTCAATAAAAGCAGACTTGGTTGAAGAATTTGGAAGTGCTTATGTTGATAATACAGACATGATTTTATCAGGTAAGGGGAAAAGTGGAATCGAGATAAAGTTAAGAGAATCAATGTCTATGACTAGACCAGTATTAACAATATTAATTAGTGAAATTGATGAACTTAAGAAGTTGTATAGTGTTTATTACGAGGATGGTTTTGATAAGCTTATGAGTCGATTGATGTTATAGTAGCTATAAAATGAGCTATTAATTGAAAAAAAGTATTTTCTATGATATTTAAAGTGATAGTTTATATTGGTACACTTAGTGTATAGAAAAGACAGTTGAGGTAGAGAGTTTAACATATTTGTAAGATAATGGTCAAAATAAAAATTGTATTTAAGTAGGTTGCTTGAAATGATTCCACTGATTTAGATGAAGCGTATATGGGGTGTGAAAAAATGAATGAGTCAAAAATAAAAGACAAAAGTAAAGTTCTAACAATAGCTAAGTTCAATGTGCTAATCACAATCGTAATAATGACCATGCTTCAGCTGTCTATGATGGCTCAGGCTGCAGAGGATAACAATGCAGTTGAAGGAAAGTACTATGAATTTGACGAGAAGTCTAATTATGAGATTACTTTGGAAGATCACCTGGATAATGGGGTTAGTGGCGAGAATAACTTTGGTCTCTTTGAGCTAGCAGGTGACTTTAAGCATGAGGGTACAAAAACTGGTTATGACATCTATTCTGTTAATTCAGGTGTCCTTGAACTAGTGTATACATTTGATAAATCTAAGTTAAATGTACCTGAGACAGAGTGGTACTTGATCGAAGATAAGACAAAGAAGATAGATGCTATTGAGTTGGATGATAAAATTAATATGGGTGCAATTGTTCTACAAAGTTCTATGGATAGTGTAACATGGACCAATGATTTTACTAGAACCAACGTTTTCACAGAAGAATCACCTATTAACGTTTTTGAATATACAACGAATGATATACAACAACTAAATGGTTGCTATTTTAGACTTATAATCGCCTATGAGATGGAGACCATTACAGAAAAAAATGATAGTTGGATAAAAAAGGACACTAAATCATCTAAAAAGATAGCAGAAGTCTATGAATTTTACGTTGAGAATAAAGATGCATCTGACTTAGCTCATGCTGAAGATGACCCCCAAAAAGAAATTGGGTACAAGGTTAATACTGGCAAAGAGAATGGTTATTTTGAGAATAATGCAGTAAATATTGATGATCCTCATTATGGATGGGACTTAGGATCATTTCATGTCGGTGGCTATACAAGAGAAACTGAAAATGATGATGGTGACCTTATATTTCTAAAGAATGTCGGTGACAAGGTAACTTTATGGTATAACTTGGAGCAAGACATCAATAGATTAGATGATAATGAAGAGTTAATAATAGATGAAGATGTAGATGGTTATTTTAAAGAATTTGAAATAGATAAAACTAACTTAGGACGTGGGACACTTATCATACGTTATACCGACCATGAGGGTCTTATACACGAACCAGTCATCTACACAAACTATCTTGAGGCAAACACCCGAACTGGTGCTGACACAAGAGTTCAACTTTTTGAAGAAGGCGATTACGAAGTTATACTTTGCTACAAAATCAAACAGAAAAGGACTGGGTTATCTTTGTTAGCAGATTACACATACTACAAAGTACCAATTAAGTTCTCTATTCGTAATGGTAATTGTATGGTGTACCCTTTTGATACTAGTACAGGAAGTGAATTATCTGATGGTTCAATCACTGCGAATGGATTTAATCTGGATATGGCTAAATCAAGGTATTTGACCATCGACGTAACAAAATCTGTCCTAAAAGTAGCACTTGATGGTACCTTAGTGGAAGATGTTCGATCCAATAGTCCAGCAAAAGATGGAGAAGTTTATACGGATGAAGGCATCTACTCATTCACAATAAAGAACCTATATACTAAGGCCGAACCTACAACGAAGACAATTTATGTAGGTATAGATAAACATCTAATTCTTCTGTCAAAATCTGGGCATTCATTATCTGAAGTTAATGAAAAAATTGTCTTGGGAGCAGAAATTTTAGATGATGGAACAATTCTAGAGCCTGTTGAAGAAACTGATGATTCAACTGAAGAGATGAGTGATGATACAGAAGTTGCAGAATCATTAGTTGAAGAAGGTGTTGATAAGCTTGAGGTGAATGAAGACAACATAAATAATCAACTATCTGAAGATAGTCTTACGAAGATTGAGCCTGAGAATAATGATGAAAATGGACTAATTACTCCAGTTCAACTAAATTGGATCTTAGGATTTATAAGTGTTCTATGTATTATGATTTTAACTATTGTGCTTGTGTCAAGAAAGCGAAAATAAATATAATTAAGTATTAAGGGGAGGAATGGAAATGAAAAGAATTATAGCACTTATACTTACATGTGTTATGACATTTACTAGTTGTTCATTGCCAGAATCAAGGATTCAGGAACCAGACGCTGTCAATACTACTGCCGTATCAGAAACAACTAGTGAAAGTCTAGATGATAATACGATTAGTTTCGATGAAGCCATTCCTAATGATAACGAAGCTAATATTGAGAGTACTGATACAAAAGGCTTAGATGAATACCAGGCAGACATACCTGATTTTAGTCATATATCTGACCCTAATCTACTACGCTATGTTCAAGACAATGTCTATATGGATCTTGTTAATGAGCTTGATAGTGAGGGTTATTATGTAGAAAACGTTAGCGCTATATATGTTTCTAAAGAGTATTTAGAAGAAATTGCCTTTAACTCAAAGTCCAATATTTTCTTCGGATACAGTTTGGACGAACTTGATGAGCAATTTCAAGGTACAAGATACGTATTTAATCTAGGTGAAGATGGTTCAACGGTTGTAGAAACATTTGAGAATTATGATGACACTTTAGAGCGTGTAATTAAAGATGTTGCAATAGGAACTGGTGTGATTTTACTTTGTGTGACTGTTTCAGTAGTATCTGGGGGAGTCGGAGCACCAGCAATAAATATGATATTTGCAGCATCAGCAAAATCTGGTTCAATATTTGCATTATCCTCAGGTACTTTAAGTGGTGTTGCATCTGGTGTCATAAAAGGATTGGAAACAGGAGATCTTGAACAGGCGATAAAATCAGGTGCTATTGCTGCTGCAGAAGGTTTTAAGTGGGGTGCGATAGGTGGGTCCATCACCGGTGGTATGGCTGAAAGTTCAAGGGTTATTGCACTAAGAGGAGTAAAGTTAAATGGCTTAACGCTGAAAGAGGCGTCTTTAATACAAAGAAAATCAAATTATCCCCTTGATGTAATCAGTAAATTCAAGAGTATGGATGAGTATGAAATCTATAAAAAAGCAGGTCTTGTAGCTAAAAAAGTTAATGGTAAGATAGCACTTGTTAGAGAGGTAGATTTAAAGTACAAATCGGTGTTAGCGGGTAAAAATGTAACTAATTTACAGCGAATGAAACAAGGGTATGCACCTTTAGATCCAATGACAGGGAAAGCGTATCAATTGCATCATATAAATCAAGATGTTGGCGGAACATTGGCAATATTACTTGAGGGAGAACATCAAAAGAATGCTTCAGTACTAAATACTATTGGGAAAATAGGTGTTCATAATGAAGCCAATTTAAGTGCAGCCAGTTGGGCAAGTCAACGTCAGACTTTCTGGAAATCATTTGCAAATGGAATTGGGGGTGTATAAGTGATGACTATCATTGAAGCTCTTGAAGAAAAATCAAGCCTTTTGTTTGGTGGAGGTGTATCGGAAGTCCTGATTAATAATGCTGAAGAGTTCTTGAAGCTTGAGTTTGCAGATGACTACAAGGAGTATCTATTGGAATATGGTATCGTTGCTTACGATGGTCATGAGCTAACTGGGATAAATATGACAGGCCATTTAGATGTTTGTGATGTAACGATATCTCAAAGAAGTAACAATCACACAGTACCTAATACTATGTATGTTATTGAAGTAGCTAATATTGATGGAATTATCATTTGGCAATCAACTGATGGAATAATATATCAAACGGTATTTAATTCTGAACCAGTTAAACTATGTGAATCACTTACTGAGTATGTTTCACTATAGTGATTAAGAAGTTGGCGTATATGTATCAGTAAGATATAACTTACTAATATCTGAGTGCTAAAACAATGAGTTTATTGATCGAAAGGGAGTGCTAGAATGCTTGATTTTATAATTATTATAGTGGTTTTAGTCATAGTATTTTTGACGTTTAAAGAAATTATGAAGTTACTAGGTGCAATAGTGTCAGGTTTTTTTGGCTTATTTAGAAAGTGATATATATTTATCATTTCAGTTAATTAATATTATGGTTATTTGATAGCGGACTTGGTTGGCCAAGTTTGCTGTGGTGGTAATAGATAGATTTATAGGTTGGTTGAAGAGTTAATTAGAAAGAGTCAAGGATAGTAAACAAACGATTATCTGTAGATAGGAGTAAGCGTATGCCAAAAGGTGATAAGTATCTTGAGTTAACGAAATACCTAGAAAAGGCTGAAAGTTTCAATGTTGAGATTACATTTAAAGAAATAGAAAAGATAGTTGGATTTAGGTTACCAGATTCAGCATACGTTCACATACCTTGGTGGAGTAACACCGAGAGTCACTCACAGGCACATTCATGGATGAATGCTGGTTATTACACAAGTGATTGTAGTAGAACCGTACCAATGAAAAAGGTTACATTTTGTAGAAGAATATATTAATCATATACAGCCAAGAAGAGTATAAGAAAGTACTTTGTATCAATAATAATGGTTAGTTGAAGCGGCATTGATACATAGTATATGTAACTGAAGCGGCTATTTATCCAATTTTCATGAGAACTAAGTATTTACAGGCAAATACCATAGAAAGGCTGAAGCGGATGGGTTCAACATATTACTTTAGGTGTAAAATGTGTGGATATAGTAAAAATATTAATATAGGCATAGGAATGATGTACAGCCCTGAAAGAATTAATTCAGTTAATGACGAGGACCCATTTTTGCTTCAACTGGTTCGATCAAAAAAGATTTTCAATAAAGCGAAAGAGCTAATTAATAAGCAACATGGTGAAATTAAGTGGTGTCATTATGGTGAGACATTGTATATGTGTATAAAGTGTAATGAATTTTACCAGCGTTTCTACTTTGAGTTATATTCTGAGGTTGGGAAGTATGAGCCGGAGTATAAGTGTTGGAGATGTAAAGGAAGTCTGGAGGTTTTACATATAGAAGAACCATGTATGAGTCCTGAATCAGATCATGAAGGAGCAGCCATCTCTAAGTATCCTTGTCCTAAATGTGGCAAATATACATTAACAAACTCTGGTCTTAGTAATGGAATCATACCTATGATAGAGAGATGGGATTAAATCTAGTTGAGGCATAATCCTGAATTTTAATTCTATTTTAAGCACATATATATTAATAATACATTTATTTGTCTTGTTCTTTTGGTTTTAATAGAGCTATAAAGATTAGGTATTTAAGATGATAATGAAATTGAATTGTACTGAGATATGGCGATGATAGGTTCATAAGGAGATGAAATGGATAATTACTATAACTTACTTGAAATATCTGTGACTGCATCAGATGAAGTTATCAAAGCAGCCTATAAAGCGCTATCAAGGAAATACCACCCTGATAATGAACATGAGGTTGCCTACGGTGATAAAATGAAGCAGATTAATGTTGCAAGAGATACTTTATTAGATCCAGTTCAAAGGTCTATATATGACTTAAAACTCAAACAGTTCATAGAGTCTAAAGCAAATAAATCTCATGATATCAATAATAGCAAAAGGTATCATTATGATGTACATAATGAACAAGAGGATAAGGGTGTTGTTAAAAAAAGTAAGGAGCAACCCATTTCTACACCTTATACTCGTTATCGTGAAGAACTTCGTAATAGAAAGAAATCAGAGATAGTGAAAGAGGAAATAGATAGGGAATTAGGTTACTTCAAAGGATATGCTGTGTTTGGCGTACTTGCAATTATTTGTATTATTCTCTATTATTCAATAGTTTAATTCACCGAGGTTAAATACAAATTATCCTGAAAATTAATGGATACTAATTAATTTTTTTGACCTTTGGAAGCAATCAAGGTTTATACATTCTACAAATTTGAAAGTTGAGTAAAAATGATGATTAAGAAATCAGTTTATTATGTAAAAGGTAAAGAAAAAATTGGTCCACTTGATATAACAGAATTGAAAAAGTTGTATTCGACAATGAAAATAGAGAATCAGACTCTGATATGGTATGAAGGTCTAGATGAGTGGATGTCATTAGATAAGACGGAATTATTCAAAGAACTAGTCACTGTAGTGCCACCACCTTTGCCACGATCAAGAAAGAAAAGTAGATTGCCATTTATAGCCATTATTTGCATTTTAATTACTTCATTAATGTTAACAGGTATTATTAAAAGTTGGAAGGGACAATGGCCAGGATTAGTAGGTTCTAAAGATCAAATAGAAACAAGCGTAAAGGATGATGTGATTACAAATAATAGTATATTAACAATTGGCCAAATCTCAGAACTATCAAGTTCAGTTGTATTGATAGAGACATTCGATAGTAAAGGTAATCCTCTAGCTACTGGTAGTGGATTTGCGATAAATGAAAAAGGTTATATTCTTACTAACTTTCATGTTATTGAAGGTGCTGCTAATATTGAAGTTATAACAGACGTTGATACTCGGTTCTTAGTAAAAGGAATAGTGGCCTATGATGATATAAAAGATATAGCTATACTCAAAATTGATAATGTTGAAAATCTTATATCGTTAAGTTTACATAAGGGGGCTGGTGTACTTATAGGTGATGAAGTTGTTGCAATAGGAAGCCCAGTAGGTATTAAGAATACTGTTTCAGCAGGAACTGTAAGTGGTATAAGAGAATATCTTGGAATGGATGTTTTGCAGATAACAGCACCTATTTCGCATGGAAGTAGTGGTGGAGCATTATTTAACATGTATGGTGAAGTTGTTGGAATTACATCATTTGGTGTTGATCAAGGGCAGAATATTAATTTTGCAATTCCTATTTCTGAACTAGATAACCTAGATCTTGATTCTGCACCAATTACTCTTAATGAGTTCTCCATTACATTATATGGTAACGTTCCTAAAGACTTAGGTAACGTTATGAATGGTGGATATGTTGCTGCTGGAGACAGTAGTACATTTTTCACTTGCGGTGATGATGGGATAATTAATTTATACAAAATAGAGGAAGAGACTGATGAAATTGAAGTTGTTGATGAAGGAGTATTTAATGGAGAACTACAATTAGTGGATAATAAAATATATTATACTATAACCCTAGGTGATGAAGTCAAATATATCGAAAAGGACATTGTTACAGGGAATCAACAAGTATTTATACTAAATGAGGATAATAACATCTCTACTTTTCATAATCAAATACGAAGTGATGAGTTTCTCTATTTTACTGACGGATTTTTTCGAGGACCTATTGATTTATATAGATATAATTTAGTGGAGAGAAAATCTGAGTTAATTAAGAGTGATGTATGGAGCTTCACAATATATAATGGCAAAATATATTTTTTGGATTATCATGACAAAGGGACTGCTTCATCTCAACTTAGTGGTGGTGGTATTTATAGTATGAATACCGATGGAACAGAAGTGAAGTTACTATATGACATTGAAAGGACATCAGATATAATAATCTATAAAGATGAATTGTTTGTTAGCGTAAATTTGTCAGATGATGGATATGTGCACAGTTATATTTTTAAGGGATCCATTTATGGAGGTTCTGAGATGGAAAAAATCAGTGATATTGAAGCGAATTATTACAACATTACACAAGATGGGATAATAGTATTCTCTAGTATCGAAGATGATGCACTGTATAGAATGAATACTGATGGACAAAATTTAAAGCGATTACTTGATAAATACATTATAGATATTAATGTTGCAGGAAATAGTGTTTATTTTAAGATTTTTGATAGCGATGACTATTATTCCACTATTAATGAACTATATATGATTGATTTAGAAGGCGGTGAAGCTGAATTAATGAACCCTTTAAATTAGTAGTTTAAAACACTAATTTCTTATATAAATCGAAAGGTCTTTTGAGACGGTTAGTTTGAGTGCGCAGGAGAAGATATGTTAGTTAGAAAGAAAAAGAATGATGAAACAACTGGAGGTAGGCAGAAGCACTAGTTTTTGACGGGGAGTATATAGGTGGTGTGATTAAAGTTTCGTATATTCTATTATATATTAGTACTGAAAGGACTTAGTCAGTTTCTCCTATCAGTAAATAGTATGGACATGACCCGTAAAGTATATGAATGAGACACTTCATCTATTTACGGAACCATGTTTGTGATTCTGTATTGATTCTAGAATTTATTTTGACTATGATTATGGCTGTGCAAGAGATGCAAATAATGCATAGAATTCATTGAAGTTCGCTTGAGTTCATACATGATATTAGTACGAACCGTAGAGTGGGAATAAGAAAGTGAATCTTGTAAAGCCTTTGTTTATAAGGGTTTACAAGGTTTTGAGTGGTCGTGTGACTGCCTTTTGACTGCCTTTTGTGGTGACAATAGAATTATGAGATGTTATGAAGCATAATAATGACGGGAACCTAGAGTTAATTTTAGGTTCTCGTTTTGATGTTGATGTAGAAATATTTGTTATCATAAAGTTAAGTGATATGTTTAGAATATCCAAATAAATTAGGTGTGTTAAGCTAGGACAGGAGTTGTATAGTGCCATTTTGTGAGGAGAATATTACGTATAACGGAATAAATTTCACGAGATTTTATAGTGAAAAATATTTATATATTTCATGACATATGTGATACAATATTGTCAAGAACTAAGTTAGAGTGATTTAGTATTATTGTGGGGAGAAATTAGCGAATGGATAAATATGATTACATAGAAAGTATTGTTTTATTTCTTAATGGCATTACGGGTATAAACTACCAATTACAAATAAGATGTGTATTAAAGAATTATTATCAATTTTTTGATAAAGTTTATGAAATGCCTGATTTTTATGGTGGAGATCAGAAGAACGATGGATGGGTCAAAGATGATAGAATTTTCTATCAAGTATTTGCACCTACTAGATTAAAAAAATCTTTGAAAAAGGAAATAGAGAAAAAGTTTGAAGATGACTTAAGTGGACTTTTAGATATAGTATACAATCAAAAAAGATGGTTAGGTGAGGTAAAAGAGTTCATTTTTATAGTTAATACTTTTGATAATAATTTACCACATGATAGTCAGAGTTTTTTTGATGAGACTGTAAAGAAGTTTAAAAAAGAATATAGTGTAGATTTTAGTTATAGTATATGTAATACCGATTATATAAGAGATTTACTAAGTGAAATAGACGATGTCAAAGTTTTGGAAAAAATATCAGCTACATTACGTATTAAACACTTAGTTGATGAAAATGCCATAACAGAGACAATGATAATTAATTTAGTAGAAGATATTTCGGGGAATCTTAATGCTAAGTTAATGGGTAATATAAATGCAGATACATACGACAGGGTATCATCCTTAGACAAAATTCCAATTAATAATCTTTGTGCTAAAAAAGAACATATAGAAGGAATTATTTCGAAATTAGATGTGGTAGAAAATGCCGTAAACACTATTAATCAAGACATCTTATGTGAAGATAAGTTCGAACGTGTAAAACAGTTTGTAATTAGTAAGTATGACGAATTGGCACAAGAAATAAATGGAGTTGAACTCTATGAGCAATTAATTACCCAAACATTATCATACACAAAAAATGAGACTTTTACACGTATACCAATGGAATTCTTAATTGTATATATTTTTGATAAGTGCGATATTTTTGAAAAAGAAAAGGTGAAATTATGATACTTCCAAATAAATACATAACAATTACAGAAAGCTATTTTGGTTTAAGCGCACTAGTTTTAGAGGTATTAAAAAATAAGAAAGTTACACTAGAGAAATTATGGAATGATTTTGAAAAAAAACATATTTGTTCGAAGAAACTAAAAAATCCTCCAACTTACCAGAAATTCATATATGTTTTAGAGTATATGTATATGTGTAAGATGATATCATACAATGAGAGTGGGGAAATTTTCAATGAAAATACTTAATATTAAAATAAGAAATAATGATGGAAAAATAGTTCGTGACATTAATTTTTCTGAAGAAGGTATCACATTTATCTATGGGGATATTCTAGATCCGAAGAATAAAAAAGCCACAATAAATAGTTTAGGAAAAACATTACTTATTAAGTTTATTGATTATATTTATGGAGCAAATGAAGATTCAAGTATTGTTAAAGAAGTCCTTTTTGACTACTCATTAGAGGCATCAGTTAAATATAGAAATCATAAATATTTGGTAGTACGTAAACTTGGAAATAGCGACAATATAACTATAAATAACGAAACTAAAACTCTTAGCGAGTATAAAGAATTCTTTAGAATTAAAAGGAGTAGAGTTAGTAGACAAATATTAGTTAGTAAAAAAATGAATAATATTGGTTATAGGAAAAGTCCGAATAAAGATGATGTTATGGATTTTATTTATTTTTTAGGTTTAGATAAAATAATTGATAGTATAGAAATGATTTACATGTCACAAAATCAAATAAAGAAGTATAAAGAAAGTAAATTGGAGTTGATAAAATTCTATGGTGATATCGATGTCAAAGAGATAGACGAAGAAATTTTCTTTATTGACAAAGAGGTAGAAAGGTTAACAGCTGAATTAGACAATATATCTAATAAGATAAAAAAGATTCAAATTTCAGAGATGCAGGTAAATATTATTGAAGAATTTTCTGAAAAAAGTCAATTACTTAAAAAGTTGACTAGAGATGCTGAGAACTTGCAGATTGAAAAGAAAAGAATTGAAGTGTTTCTAGAAAATTCAAATAAAATTGACGTGACGAGTGATCATATCCTAATGATATACGAGAAAGCCAAACAGGAAGTACCTGATATAGTAAAAAGAAAAGTAAATGAAGTTGAACTATTTCATAAGAAAGTATATGAGGAGAGAAAGGAATTTTTGGGGAGCAAAATTGCTGGATTAACAAATAATATTTCATCTATAAAAGCTGATGTCAGGATATTGTCAGTTGAGGTAAACAAATTAGGTGAAATAATTTCATTAAACGAAGTTTATGAAGAGTCTATTGGATTGTATGAGAAATATAGTAAAGATTTACAAGAGCTTAAGTTCAAAGAAGGTAAATTATCACAGATTAAAACTTTGGATGATGAGATTGATGAAGAGGATACAAATTTAACTACTGAATTTGAGAATGCTTCCAAATTAATCAAAGATTATCATAATAGAGTAGAAGATTTTAGAAATTTTATTTACGAGATTACAAAAGCGATATATGATAATGATGTAAATTCTTTTTTTGATATAAAGATACGTAAGAAACATCAGAGGAATAGACCAGTTACTATAGATTTGACTTTAAGAGGTGATACCGGCGAAGGTGTTAGTGAGGTTAAAAAGAATATTATTGACTACTTGTTGTTTGAGTTTAGTGGAAAGTCAGAAGTATTAGTTCAAGATTCATCTTGTTATAACGGTATTGATCCTAGACAGGTAAGTGGGATGATATCTGAAGTTTCTAAAATGGCTGATCAGAATAAAAAACAAGTAATTATAGCTGTGAATAAATATCAACTAGGTGAGTACAGTGATATAGTTGATTATGTTATTGAGAACAGTGCAATAATATTATCAGAGAATGATAAGTTAATGAAGTTTGATTTCTAGATGATGATGGAATACTTGAGGTGATTAAGAAGTTGTTTTTGATCAAATCAAGAGCTCATTAAAATGAATATTAATATTTAAATAGTACCATAGGACATAGTTGAAAAAAGAACCAGAGAATATCTTTTGATATTGCTTGGTTCTTTTTTTATTTTATTTTTAGTAAAAATATGTAAAGCAGCATTTAGAGTTTTATACATCAGTAATACTCTATTATCACCAGCTTAATTATAGATTACAGTATTTGTTCAATTGTTAAGAAAGCAAAATGTATTGTATGAAATATTGTGATGGTTCACTTGATGGTGTATTTTTGATTTATAACGATATAGCGAAAGGAGTAAGGTAATGAGTAAAGTAATTGGAATCGCAGCACAAAAAGGTGGAGTAGGTAAATCGACTACCTGTAGAAACTTAGCAACAGAATTAGCAAATAGAGGTTATAAAGTACTGGCAATTGATTGTGATAATCAAGCGAGTTTAACAGATTGTTTTGGTATTACAGAGCCAGAGAGTCTTGATTATACAATTTACCAATTGATGATGGATATAATTATGGAACGAGATCTTCCTGAAAAAGAGGAATACATTGTATCTAAAGAAGGCGTGGATATTATTCCAAGTAGTATTGAGCTTTCAGCCATCGAGATTAATTTGGTCAGTACAATCAGTAGAGAATATGTCTTAAAGACAATTATCGATGAAATAAGGGAAGAGTATGATTATGTCATGTTAGACTGTATGCCCTCACTTGGCTTAATGACATTGAATGTACTAGGAGCTTGCGACAGTGTTCTGATCCCTGCTACACCGGAGTATCTTTCGGTTAAAGGGTTAGAGTTGTTACTTAAGACTATATTCAAGGTGAAAAAGCGGATTAATCCCAAGATTAGATTTGAGGGGATATTGCTAACCATGTTTGATGAAAGAACAAACTTGGCAAAAGAAATGGTAGAGATGATTGAAAACTCATATGGAAAGCACATTAAGGTTTTCGATTGTAAGATTCCAAAATCAGTAAAGGTAGGTGAGGCAAATCTTCAAAGCAAAAGTATCATGGCCTATATGCCAAATAACAAGGCTTCTATAGCCTATCAAAAATTTACAAAGGAGTTGATAACAAGTGGATAAAGGAAAGAAGAAAACAGAAAGTTTTGCATCTATATTCGGTGATGACTTTATTGAGTCACCACCGGATAAACAAGAAGGGGCAACTGATGTGAAACTTGAGCTGCTGATACCATTTCATGAGCATCCCTTCAAGTTATATGAAGGTGAACGGTTTAAAGAGATGGTGGAAAGCATTAAGAATTATGGTGTCATTGTTCCAATTGTGGTCCAGAAGAAAGGACTTAAATATGAAATCCTTTCTGGCCATAATAGAGCGAATGCAGCTAAAGAAGCTGGTTTAGAAACTATACCTACTGTTATCAAAGAAGGTCTTTCTAAAGAAGAAGCAATTTTGATTGTAACTGAAACTAACTTGATGCAAAGATCCTTTACTGATTTAGTACATTCAGAAAGGGCAATGGTAATTGCAACTAGACATGAAGCAGTAAAGAACCAAGGTGTACGAACAGACTTATTATCTGAAATAGAGAAATTATCGAAAGCGCCTAATCTTGCAACTAAGGTAACTTCGTACCCACTGGATACGAAGTTAGATTCAAAAAAAGATTTAGGGAATGAATTCAATCTCTCTAGGATGTCTGTTGCGAGATATCTAAGAATCAATAAGTTAATAGACCCACTTAAACAATTGGTCGACGAAGGCAAAATCGCAATGCGAGCCGGAGTCGACCTTTCCTATTTAACGGCAGAAAAGCAGGAAATGATTGAGGCCATTGTATCAGAAGATACATTCAAGGTAGATATGAAAAAAGCATCAATGATTAGATCTTATGAAAATGAAGGTAAGTTGGACTGGAAGTCAGCTAAATCAATCATTACTGGTGAAGCTATGAAAGATCCGAATAAAGTTAAGCCTTTTAAAATACCCTCAAGAGTATTTAGTAGATTCTTTACATCAGATCAAGATCAAAATGAAATTGAAGAGAAAATTGAAAAAGCCTTAGAAATGTATTTTAGCAAACAAGACGAATATGAGGATTCTGAAGACGAAGGAGATGAGATGTGTTGAAGAGCAATGAAGAAAAAGTAAATAGTGATCCAATTCATGAGTCATCTGATGGTGGCTCTAATTTTATGCACGAAAATTATCTTAAGTTAAAAAAGATAGCAGAAGGAATACTTAATGATAGGTACACTTATATGAAGTTACAAGCTCCTGGATTTATGGACTTGGTGATTGAAAAGATATGGAATAATAGAATTTCTTTATCCCACTATTACGAGCAAAATGGTGATTTAATGTCAGATCCTGATGTGGAACTAATTGTAAATCCCATTGATGAAACGATTAAAGCTGCTACTTTTCAACAAGATAATTTAGCCATTTATCAAAGAGCCTATGATGGAGATACTTTGGTAGATAACTATTTAGCCAATGAGTTAAATCACTTTGTTGGACAGTGGTTAGATAATATTCAAACGCAAGGTCATATATCTTACAAAGCTCATTATGCTGATGACGTTATGGGTAATTGTTATGAAGTGACTTTTGATGAGAAGGGTAATGAGCTTGAACCGGAAATTGAAGAAGAAGATGACCTAGAAATGTAAGTGGAGGTGAAAAGTATGAAAGATGGATTAGTTAAGAAAACAGAAGAAGATAAGGTTATTGAATTAATGTGTATTCTTCTAGAACTAAAAGAAGAATCTGAAAAAGTAGTTAGAGCAGCAATAAAAGTTATGGGCGTCAAAATATTCTTTGAATCAGTTGATCAGTTTGATATTGATGAACAAGAGAAGGAAAGGATTAAAGCACTTAAACAAGTTATAGATGCCAAAGAAGCAGAGATTGAAAAGATGGAAGGAGCTGACGTAAATGGAAACTAAAGAAATCTATACAGATAGTTTTTTTCAAAGCCTTAATAAGTTAACAGGACTTCCAATGAGTAAGATTAAAACATATGCCAAGGATAATAATCCATTCAATATCCTAGACCATCCAATGGTGGTTGAACCTAACGATAGGCAACTAGCTAAGATAGGTAAGCTTAAGGAGTTTCTTGCTTCATATAACGTGCTTAAGCAAGTTCAGGATGCTGACAAGATTAAGTTCACATCTCCACAAGATGCAGGTAGATATTTTTCTTCATTACTCAGTAATATGAAGGATAAGGAACGTGTTCTAGTAGCCTTCCTAGATAATAGTAACAGCATTATTGAAACTAAAACTATATCAGAAGGTTCTACCAACATGTCAGTGGTTTACCCGAGAGATGTATTAAAAATGGCATTAGCAAATGACTGTAGTAACTTAATAATGGGGCACAATCATCCCGGTGGTAGTACTAGAGCATCCCAAGAAGATATTGACTTAACCCAAAGAATAGTTAATATTTTCAAACCACTTGATATCAACGTTATAGATCATATTATTGTAGGTGGATATAGTTTTAGTTCAATGGCAGAGAATGGAACACTACCAAGTAAATCTATGGGATTAGCAAATTATCAACCAATAAAACTACCAGAAACTAATGAAGAAATGAAGGCATATGAACTTCAAAAAGAGGATCTATCCATTGAGGATGATATGGAGATGTAGGAGGAACAAAAGATGAATGATCAATTATTAACAGAAATACGAGAGAATATTTTTGAAACAGCAAGTTGGATATTAGATTTAGAAGACAACGATAGAGAGAAGGTGAAAGGCTTTATTCTTAGCAAGGGAATGAGGTCTTTTCTTTTGCACCATGATGAGCTAGAACTAAGTAAGTTTGATCATGAAAAAGTTGAAGTGCTTAAAAGAGTCATAACAAAATATGATGGTGAAATTGAATCAATAAACTTTGGTGATGTATATGACATTGCATAGGTGGTGGATTGATGGAAGCAGGTCAAAAAAGATTTTCAGACACACAAATCGAGATGGCTAATAACATAAACATTGTTGCTTATGCTAAAAGTAGAGGGTATGAATTGAAAAGAATATCAGATAATTCTTACAAGCTACCTGGTTATGGTGGCTTATTTATTAGTGGTGATGGTTCTAAGTGGAATTGGTTTTCACAGAGCAAAGGAGGTGGAGCCATTCAGTTTCTAATGGAAGTGGAAGGTAAATCATGGCTAGATTCAGTTAAGGAATTGCTGGGAATGGATTATGATGAGTTTCCTGTAGTTTCAAGGAAACAAGAATCAGAAGCCAAGCAGAAGTTAATATTACCGGAAGTGAATCATACCTATAAACATGTCTTTGCTTATTTAATCAAAGGTAGGCATATTGATAAGGAAGTTGTCTCTGACTTTGTAGAAAAGAAAATGCTATATGAAGATATAAATAGAAATTGTGTATTTGTTGGATTCAATAATCAAGATGAACCTGCCTTTGCGAGTAGGAGATCGGCAAGAACAGTTGGTAAAGCATTTAGGGGTGATGTTAAGAACTCTGATAAGTCATGGCCATTTTACTATGAAGGATCAAGTAAGACGGTTTGTGTCTTTGAATCACCAATTGACCTAATGAGTTATCTTTCGTTGTTGAAATGTTATGATATCAAAGATTTTGATCATCATATGATTTCATTAGGAGGTGTGACTGATTTGGGGTTAATGAGTTTCCTTAAGAGGAATCAGGCTATTGAAAGGATTGTATTATGTTTAGATAATGATCAAGCAGGTTCTGATGCTTGTTTACGACTGGGCATAAAGCTCCAAGATAATTATGAGTTAAGGAGACATAATCCTGTAAGAAAAGATTTTAATGAAGATTTATTAAATGTGTCTTCAAATAATTGTAATAAAGCGAGGGAACCACCTTTTGAAGAGGAAGAAGGACTTGAACTGTAAATTCGGATTTTAATAATTAGAAAAGAGGAGCTAATGAAGCAAAAAAAAGAAAACAAAAAGAAGCGTTGGAAGGCAATTATCATTACGATAATTGCCTTTTTGCTGTTATTGACCATCATCGTCTTTGCACCAAGGATTGGAGGCAATATTGGAAGTAGTATCCCATCCTTACCAGGTATTAATCGTAGCATTATAAGCAAGGATTGGGCAGAAGATAAGAGCACAGACAATGAAATAAACATAGATTCAAAGACGCAACAGCAAGAAGTGTTGGATAATACCTTAAATGCGAGAATTGCATCAGCACTGAAACCAACTGATGAAGGTCTTATGTATCTTTCACTAAAGAACAAGTATGAAGACAAGTTGTTACAGGTGGTTATAGTAGATCAGACAACAAAAGAGACTTATTATACTAGCCATGTTATTGAACCTTTGAATGAGGTTGAGTATGACAGGCTAAGTACTAAGTTAGTTAATGGTGAATACGAATGTATTGCTTATTTCTACTACTACACACTAAATGAAGAGCCAATCAGTCAGGTTGGCGCAAAGATTAAACTAATCGTTCAGTAAGGAGACTAAAATGAAGAAATTTATATCAGTAATCACATTGATAGCCATCTTGATTAATGTTATGGCTTTATCAGTATCAGCAAGTACAAACGAGGTTGTATTAACAGGAGATATTTTATCTACCGTCATAGATGTAGATATCCCAACTTCTGCAAGTTTTACAATTAATCCAAATGTAGCAGAAGGAGAAGCAGATCGTTATATAATGCCAACACTGAGTATCATTAATAACACGGCTGCACCAGTAACAGTTACACTAACAGGATTTGATAATAAGGAAGGAAGTGATAATCAATTTATCGAAGTAGCAAGAGCTGATAAAGAATGGGAACGACTTGGTGCATCTAATTCTCAAAAGTATCTCTACTTAGGTTTGACAGCAGCAAGTAATCAAGAGTCTTTCTTAAACCATACGGATTTATTATCAGAGGCTTCAGCAGATCTAGCTCAACTTGAAAGTAAAGAATTATGTCACATAAAAGCGGGTGGAACGGTTGTACTCGATTTAGAATGTCAATCTGGATCGGCATTCCCAAGTTTGATGACATCGGTCTATGACCTTACTTTTGTAGTAAGTCTATATAGTGGTCAAGAAGAGATTGTACCAGAATATGGGCTGATTACAAGAATTGTCATTGATAGTGTTGATGAAAGAGCATTATCAGCCACTTCTAAAGATTACTATGCTGCCAAAGATGACCCAACAACAGCAACTATCACAATAGAAACAGAAACTCCAGATACGGCCTATGCAGTCAATGGTGTTGTATATGTTGGTCCACAAACCATGACCATAGCAACACTTGATTGGAGCAGCGACGAATCAGGACTTGTAACTGTAGAACATAAAAACAACGGCGAAGATGTAATCTATAAGTACATCTTATTTTAAGGAGGAACTCAAATGAAAAAACTAATACTAGTAACTTTTATCATTGCAACACTTATGAGCACATCAGTATTTGCACAAACAAGCTTAACAGAAGTAACAGGGTCCATAGAAGCATCAATTCTAGATGTTGATATCCCAACTGTAGCGTCCTTTACCATTAACCCAAACGAGCCAGATTTCGTATCACCAGATTTAATCATCACAAATAATTCTACAATGCCCGTTACACTTAGCTTAACCGGTTTTGATAACAAGGTAGATAGTGAAAATCAATTTACTGAAGTAGGGGCAAATGAAAAAGACTGGGATAATCTTGGTATTAATGAATCTAAGCATTATATTTACCTGGCCATTGGTGCAAAGGATTCATATGAGGAAGGTTATATCATCAATAAGGAATGGCTAAACGATGTATCAGCATTAACAGTTCAGAGTAGTACAATAGAGTGTGCTTCTATTGCACCAGGAAGAAATGTTACCCTTAACTTTAGAGCCAATTACGGTAGGGCATATGAGGAAGCATTTACAACTACTTATGACTTGATATTCTTAATATCAATCATGGAATAAAAATAAAACAGATAAGAGGTTTTACACCTCTTATCTGTTTTACAAAAAATCACTCAAAACCTGCTAGTAGAATATCTGCACATTCATTTATGTATTGTTCAAGGCTCAACCCCTTATAGTCTGCATTTTCAATGAAAGTCATAAATTCAACTTTATCAAATTCTATTTCAATAGATTGATGATCATGGTAGTGGTCTTGATTGGCAGAGTTTTCATATGGATTTGTAAAGGTACGTTCTTGTGATAGATCTTTGATTAGTTGCTCAATTGATATAGACAGGTGATTAGCTAATGTTGTCAATTTTAAATAGTCATGTTTTCTAAAACAAAAATTCATAATATTCTCCGATATAGTCAGTTGTTAATGGTTGTATACATATAATACACGACATTTCTGACCAAAAATGAGTGTTTACTATAGGGTAAACATTGAAGCAAGTGAACTTATGCTATAATATTCACTGAGAACTTTTATTTCAGTAACTAAAAACCGAGATAGAAAACGAAGTTTTCATGAGGGCAAGCTTCCCATTTGTCAGACAAATGGTGTTTGAAGAGTGGGATATCCCACACCCTTTTAACACATAAGAATATAAAATTGGAATTTATCTAGCAAAGTAAATTTGGAATTTGTATAGGAAGTTCATTAAACACCTTTTTTGAAGGAGATATGTAATGTCCTATATAATTTAACCAATGCTGCTTTTGACAAGTATATTTGTTTAATTTTATTAGGTTCGCTGCACTCTTATTGTTGAAAATTTTCAATATATTGTTTTGGTGAAAGACCATATTTTTTTTTGAAACACTTGCTGAAATAGGAGACTTCCTTATAACCAACATCGTAGGATGCCATTGTCACGTTTACAGAACCATTGTCAAAGAGTTCTTTTGCCTTTTTCAGTCTGAATTCACTGATGTAGTTGTTGAGCGTCATAGTCATATTATCCTTGAAGACAGCACATATATAACTGTAACTGGTATGGAGTTCTTCAGATAAGTATTTTATGTTCAGATCCTCGTTCTTATAATTTTCTGAAACATAGTCAATAATCTGTAATACCAGTGCTGGAAGTTCGTTGACAGGTATATGGTGGATAATATCTGAGGATACTTTTTTGATTTCACTTTCTAGGACGTCGACCCTCTTTGTACTGATAATCATATTAATAAGCTGACTATGCATGGTCATGAATTCATCCATTGAGTACTTTAAGGCAATGACAAAAATGGTGTTGATGAGATTGATTGCAACCAGTGCAATCGTATTATAGCTGGCATTGTGATGCCTGCAATTATTGAATACTTCAGCAATATACATGGTTGTTTGTTCGCTATCGGATTCAGACATAGAATGAATGATTTTATGACGCATCACATCGCTAAACAAATCAGTGGTATAATTTTCATTGATGTTGCTGTATGAAACAATTTCCTGGCTATAGTTTTCTTTACTTTGTTGAGTCAAGAGAGCCTCATTATAAGAATGAAGGATGCTCAAAATATCTCCATAAGCTCTACCAATGAAAAGTTTAAATTCAGAAGAACAGAAGTTTTTAACTGATTTATAAAGGGTATCTATAATTTGTGGTAATTCCGTTTTATTGTCGTAGTTTGTGATTATACATAATTGATTGCCTGGTGTATAAAAGGCAAGTATGTGGGTTTGATCGATTGCTATTGATTCAAAGATATCGGTGGGAATGGTCTCATCACAGATGACCAATGTTACGAAGAAGTTATTGAAACATGGCACAAAATAGCGTGATACCTCATCAGTTATGTCTTCATCTGAAGCGTCGTAATAACCATTGATAAGTTTGCCAAATACGGCATTTCGAATCAAGAATTTGTTCTGATTTAGAGTCTTGTTTAAGTTGTTTGACTTCGTGATGAAAGCATCAATATTTGTTCTGACGGTTTGCAAGCACTTGATTAATTCCTCAGTATTGATTGGCTTAAGGAGATAATTGGATACCTTAAACTGTAATGCCTTTTGAGCATACTCGAACTCCGCATAGCCGGTGATGAGCACGAATTTGCAATCTATGTTATCATTATAGCATTTTTCAATGAGTTCCAATCCATTCATGACTGGCATGTTGATATCAACTAGAACAAGGTCAGGTTTCACTTCGAAAATCAAATCATACCCCAATTGTCCGTTGCGCGCTTCACCAACGAATTCAAATCCATAATCATTATAATTGACAATCTTTTTTAGTGATTGCCTAAAATAAAACTCATCATCAATAACGACAAATCTATACATTGTTATCCTCCTCGGACTGTAATCTACATGGTATGATTATAGTTGTTTTTGTGTATTCATTTATTTTGCTTTCGATATCAAAAGAGGCATCATCGCCGTAGTAGAGTTGCAGTCGGTTCTTGGTACAGTTTATACCAAAATTTGTATCTGTATCCTGGGAATGTGACAACTCGTCTAGTTTTTTTTCACTCATGCCTTTTCCATTATCCTCTATTTCAAAGACGATATTATTGTAGTTCATATAGCCTTTTATGCTTAAGAATCCTTTTGAGTCTCTCTCTTTCAAACCGTGGTAAATGGAGTTTTCTACAATTGGTTGTAATGTCAGTTTTGGAATAAGGTAATCATTGATTATAGGGTCAATATCAATGGTGTAATCGATAAATTCAAGATATCTCATCTTCTGTATAACCAAGAAGTTGCGTATGATAGCCAGTTCCGCCTTAATACTAACAACCCTGGCGCCATCACTTAAGGAGAGTCGATAGAATTCTGATATACTAAATGTTGATGTGAGCGCTTCTTCTTTAAGGTCTAGGCGAATCAGGCTATTAATCATTTCTAATGCGTTATAGAGAAAGTGGGGATTGACTTGAGCTTGAATCAGCTGGAATCGATAGGCCTGTTTGGCCTTTTCCTCATCTAGGACCTTCTTCATCAACTCTTGAATTGTATCAAGCACAGAATTGAATGTATAAGCCATTTGACCTATTTCGTCTTTAGATTTATACTTGGACCGTATAGACATATTACCATTATCAACCGCTTTCATGGTATTGGTCAATTTTAGAATTGGATTGGAAATATACTTGAAGATTATTATGCCCATTATGACGGAAAAAAGTACGATAAATAGAATGGTCAGAATGAAGTAGGTTGATGAATACAGTCCATCCCGGGGGTGGTCACTAAAAGATGTCATCATAACCATCTGCCAATTGAAATGATTTAGTACTTGGGTTGTTAAGACGATTTTACCATCGATGACGGTGCTTTGATTCTTTAATACATAGGAGTATCCAATATTGGTTGCTTGGTAATGTTCTTTATGTAAAAAGTTGGTATCTTGATGTGAGGTGATGACATGTTCATCATCAAGTATATAGACTCTGTCCTCATATACAGAATAGGTTTTGTACAACTCCCTTTCCTCCAAATAAACCACTACATAACCAAGGCTTTCATGGGTTAGGTAATCGTTTACCGGTATAATACAAGGGAACACCTTATAGGTATCATTTGTCAAAACATCTTCAATCGTATACATTTTCTGCCAGTTAACCTGATTCTTATCTAAGTTATTAAACAAATGTTTACTTAGAATAGTATTGAGACGATCTCTATTTAGACGTTTTTCTCCAATTAAATAACCATCAGCACTTAGTAGACTGATGTATTTAGAATTTGAGTTATTTAGATATTGCTCAGTGACAGCGTAGGTATTAAGGTCCAAGTAGTTAGATTTGTCTGATGACGCTAAATCAAGGGCATTACTGAGAAATTCCTGAATAATTGGATCGTTTGCTACTAGTAAACCGTACTGTTCTTTGCTTGTGATGATATTATCGATTGAATTATTAATGGTTTCCATTGTTTTTAGATCGGCATCTCTTATTTGCCCAATTAAGGTCTCTTTGGCCAGTGAATTAAAGACAAGTGCAGTCAATAGCATGGGCACAACGAATACAATAGAAAATATCAAAAATACTTTGTTTTGAAGGGTTAATTTCATAAATCCACCTTTTTGAAGACAGTTAATTATTACAAGTCACCATTAAATATTACATTTTAAGAATACGTTAATAGTTATATACTGTCAATGTAACCAAAAACTTTACATAGAAATTGGAATCGGGAGGAAGTAAAGATGAAAAAAGTAATTGCTTTATTATTGGTCTTATCATTGATGTTGACTTTGGTAGCTTGTGGTGAGGAGAAAAAAACTGAAACTGCAGCGAAAGTTGAAAGCAGTACAGATGGGGAAGCAAAAGAAGATACGAAGGGTGATGCGAAAGCAGATGAAGAAGATATAACATTACGACTTGCGTGGCTTGGAGAAGGATCCAACAAAGAGAATCTGGATGCGACGTTTGCTAAGTTTACTGCAGAAACTGGGATCAAAGTTGAAATCGTCTTCATTGCTGGTGCATGGGAAGAGTACTTCACTAAGATTCAAACAATGATTGCTGGTGGCGAAGTAATTGATGCTGCTTATATAGCTATTGAAGGTTTTCAAATGTTCAAAGAAATGGGACTTGCACAACCTGTAACAGCCTTTGTTGAGCAAAACCAAGAAGAAGCAGATATAATTCTAAATGACGTTGCTAAAGGTGTAACGGATTCATTTATTATGGATGGAGAATTATATGGATTCCCAACTAGTTTCAACAACGTGGTAATGCACTTCAACCTTGACCGACTGGAAGCGGCTGGCCTTGAAATGCCTGCAGCTGATTGGAGTAAGGAAGAATTCCTGGCAATGTGTGAAGAATTGACAACCGACGTTGATGGTGTTAAACAATATGCCGTTTCGATTCCAGAAGGCAACTTCATGATGGAAGCATGGCTTAGAAATAACGGTACTGCATTTATGACAGAAGACTTCACTTCTAGTTTGATTAACTCACCTGAATCAGTGGAAATATTCCAGTTATGGCAAGACTTAGTACATAAATACGGTTATGCACCAATTCCAGAGCCAAATGTCAACAATATTCAATTGCTTGTTGATGGTAAAACAGCGATGGGTAGTTGGGGTAGATGGCCACTGTTCACTTATGAAAATAATGAATTCAGAAATGTTGGTCTTCAATTCCTACCATCATTCAAAGAAAATACAGTACAGTTTGGCGTTGATGGTTTATTTGTATCAGCAGATACAAAGTACTATGACGCAGCATGTCAACTGTCTATGTTTGCTGCATCAGAAGAATTCATCAGAGATTACTTCACAATTGGTAACATTCCTGCAAGTCTTTCACTAGCAGAAGAATTGGTACCAAGTCCAGGATACCCTGTCAACAATGAGATTTTCTATAACAACAATGAGGATGCTGTAGCAGTTAGCTCACCTGTTGCATTTGCTGAAACAGCTGCAATCGTAATGAATGCACACTCTGCAATTGTCGTTAACGGTGAAGATGTACAGACGGTGCTAGATGAGGCTGCTAAGCAAATGGACAAAGCATTAGCTGACTAAGTACTGTGTCAATTCAGTAGATGTGACCATGCCATCTACTGAATTATTTGATGATTGTGGAAGGGGTTACAATGAAAGAAAGAAAGACTTATAAATGGAATCGATTGTATAGCAAAATAGAGGATTATCTATTTTTAAGTCCTGCGCTTATATTATTTTCTGTCTTTTTGGTCATACCAATACTGATGACATTCGTGTTACCATTTTTTGAGTACAACATGATACAAAAAGCAGAATTCGTTGGTCTTGAGAATTTTGTTGAATTTGTTACAAGCAAACAGACATTGATGACATTTGTAAATACATTCAAGTTTATGGCAATTCTTGTTCCAATGCACTGTGTTTTAGGATTGATTCTGGCATATTTTGTACAAAGTATTACCCATCGTGGACTGAAAAACCTATTTAGAGGAATTATCTATTTTCCGTCGATCGTAACAACGGCATCTGTAGCCATTGCTTTTGCATTCATGTTCTCTACGGACTCGGGCCTTATCAATTATTTCTTAAGACAGATGGGATTCTCAAATGTTAGGTGGTTGACAGACTCTACAATGGTATACGTCACATTAGCGATTTTTAGTTTTTGGAAGTTTATTGGGACAACATTTCTTTATTATTATATCGGCCTTGATAACATTCCCCATAGCTACTATGAAGCTGCAAGAATTGACGGTGCCTCAGGTTTTCAGGTTTTTAGAAGAATCACAGTGCCAATGTTGTCTCCTACCATCTTTTTTGTTTTGGTAACAACAACGATTGGTGTGTTCCAGATATTTGATGAGCCATATTTTATTACCAATGGCGGACCTGGAATGAGTACAACCACAGCGTCACTGGAAATCTATAAAGTCGCATTCAAGCAAGGTAATATTGGCGAAGGCGCAACGATATCATTGGTACTGTTTCTAATGATTTTGCTAGTCACAGTAATCCAATTCGTATCACAGAAGAGATGGGTGGTATATGATTATGAGTAGAAACAAGAAAATCATTAATATCGTAGTGATGACACTGATATGTTTGCTAATGATATTGCCTTTTATGTGGATATTCTCCACTTCGCTCAGGTTACCAAAAGAATCTTTTAAAATGCCGCCAAGCTTTTTACCGACGAGCTTTAATATTGAGAACTACTCAGAAGTGTTCAAAAAATTTCCTTTCTTCAAGTTCATTCTCAATAGTTTGTTTGTGTGTATTACAGCAGGGGTTATCAACATATTTGTTACAACAACGTCTGCGTTCGCCTTTTCCAGACTAAAATTCAGAGGGCAAAGCAAATTCTTTGGTCTATTCATGATTGGTCTTATGGTGCCAATGCAGGCAGTCATCATACCGCAATTTCTCTTGCTCTCAAAGGTTCATTTGGTAGGCTCCCTTTGGGCACTGATTATACCTGCAACAATTACACCACTATCCATATTTTTGGTGAGGCAGCATATGCTGACCATTCCAAAGAGTTACGATGAATCAGCCTTTATGGATGGTGCCAGTAAATTTGTCATTTACTCAAGGATTATTCTGCCAATGTCAAAATCGGTTATTCTAATGACCACACTGGTGAACTTCCTGGTTAATTGGAATAATTTTCTCGGACCTTTGATTTACCTATCAGACTGGGACAAGATGACATTGCCTATGGGTCTTAAGTTATTGTCAGGATATCAGGGGACAGGTAGTATTGCAGTGATATTTGCGGGTGTCTTTGTCTCGATTGTACCACCATTTCTAATATACCTATTCGGACAGAAATACCTTGTTAAGGGTGTTGCATTGTCAGGACTCAAATCATAGTGAAAGTGAATATTTCAAGGAGAGCATAATGAAAGGTTTTGAATATAGCAACAATAAAGCGAACAAAATATCATTTCCAATTGGAGGGATTGGTACAGGTTGTATCGGACTGGCGGGTAACGGACGATTTATCGACATGGAAATAGCTAATAGGCCAAATAAAGGTTCTAATAGTGGCTTCACTCATTTTGCTGTCAAAGTTGAAGATGAAGAGAAAGTGCTTGATGCCAAAGTAATCAACTCTGATCGTGAACCTGACTACATAGGAGGATTTGAGAAACCTAAGTATCAAGGTTTTGGATTTGGTCCAGATAGGGCAGATATGACAGGCGTTCCTCATTTTAGAGAATCTAAATTCAATGGGCAGTTCCCAGTGGCTTCAATAGACTTCTTTGATGAAAGCTTCCCGGGACAATTATCGATGAAAGCATTTAATCCTTTCATTCCAACCAATGAAGACGATTCATCCATCCCTGGGGCCTTCTTTGAATTTGATATCTTAAATGATCAAGATAAGGATTTGACCTATTCAATCGCATTATCATGCAATAATTTCTATGCCAATCAGAACAAAGACAATGCACATCACAACATGGTGGAGCAATATGGCAAGAAAATGATGCATCTCACAAGCGATTGTAACAGGGAAACAATAGAATATGGTGATATGACAATGGTTTGTGACGCTGATCAAATAAGTTATCAGAGCTACTGGTTTAGAGGAAGCTGGTTTGACAATTTGGCAACCTATTGGCAAGACTTTACAGCATATGGTCCTCTAAAAGATAGAGTATATGAGGGAAAGAAAGAAGTGACAATCGACTATTCCGCTGATGACATCGCAACTCTAGTAGCCCATGTATCAGTGAAAGCGGGTGAGAAGAAGAGTGTCAGGTTTGTATTGTCTTGGAGTATGCCACTTATGTCAAACCATTGGGAAATTACAAATCCTGAACTTTCAGAGGATGACAAAAAGGCTCTAAGAGAAAAAAGTTGGAAGAATTACTATGCTACGGTTTATGATACTTCGATGGACAGTGCTTTATATGGTATTGAGAATTTTGATAGACTGCTGAGTGAAACACAAAAATTCAAGAACTTGCTTTTTGGCTCATCACTGCCACAGGTGGCTATTGATGCCATAAGTTCAACGATGTCCGTGCTCAAATCACCGACATGTTTAAGGCTGACAGATGGTTCCTTTTACGGATTCGAAGGTGTGCACCCACATGAAGGTTCTTGTGAAGGAACATGTACCCATGTATGGTCTTATACTTATGCAATGGCATTCTTGTTTCCATGGCTTGAGCGGAGTGCAAGAACAATAGAATACACCCATTCCATTCAAGAGTCTGGCGGTATGGCCTTTAGGGTTCAGCTGCCTATAGAAGCGACAAAAGTGTCAAGCTTCAGAGCATGTGTGGATGGACAGTTCGGAACCGTGATGAGAGTATACCGTGAGTTCTTGATATCAGGCGATAAGGAATGGCTTAGAAGCATCTGGCCAAATGTTAAAAAGAGTATCGAATACGCTTGGTCAGAAGAAAACATTGACCAGTGGGACATAGATAAAGTTGGCATAATGGATGGAAGGCAACACCATACCCTTGATATGGAGCTATTTGGTCCCAGCTCGTGGCTAAGCAGTATGTACCTTGCAGGCTTAAAAGCCGGCGCCAGACTTGCCAAGATCCTTGGTGAGCATAATACACATGATGAGTACATGGCCATATTTGATAAAGGGGTTAAGTCCCTCAACAGCGATTTGTTCAATGGCGAATATTTCATCCAGTCCTTGGATTTGTCGGATAAGAATCAAATTCTAAAGTATGACGATGATTCAGGTCAGAGTCTATTCAATCAATCCGTAGAGGATGCTTATTGGAATAGTGAGCAAAATGAAATCAAATACCAGATTGGTGAAGGGTGTTCTATTGATCAAGTTCTTGGCCAATGGCATGCTGATTTACTGAATCTAGGCTCTATTATAGATGATGATAAGGTTGAATCAGCACTGCAGTCCATCTATAAGTATAATTATAAGTCAGATATGTATAATCACTTCAATCCATGTCGAATCTATAGTTTGAATGATGAAGGTGGATTGCTCATGTGTGCATACCCACAAGGCTCTAAGAAACCATTCATTCCTGTACCATATGCAGAAGAAACCATGCATGGGTTTGAATACCAAGCAGCCAGTCATATGATTAATAGAGGGCTTGAGCCTCAAGGTCTTAAGTGTGTAAAAGCCATACGAGACAAGTATGATGGTGAAAGAAGAAATCCTTGGAATGAATATGAATGCGGCAGTAACTATGCAAGGTCAATGGCCAGCTATGCTTTATTGCTCGTTTACAGTGGCTTCAAGTTTGATATGAATGAGAAGATGATAGGCTTTAGTCCAGTCAATTATTCTGAGGAAGAAGAGTACGCCTTCTTCTGGTCTCTTGACTCAGGATGGGGTTCTGTTGAAATCAATCATCAGGAGACACGGCTTAACATTGCCTACGGTAATCTGAAACTGTCTAGAATTGAATTACCATACCTAATCAACAAAACGGAAGTGACGGTTACATTTGGAGATACCAAATGCTCAGCCCGAATCAATGATGGTCACATTATCTTTGATGAAGTAATGGAAATTTGTTCGAATGAGACAATAAAGATTCAATACGGATGAGATTATACAACTAAGATTATTATTAGGAGAAATGGCCTTACTGTGTTTTACACAAGACAAAGTAAGGCTATTTTTTCGCGTTTTGGGCCAGATGGCTTCAATAACATCTATAATTACAAGTCATCGTTCATATTTTCATCCATATAATGGTAATAATACTGTATAATCGAAACATCGGGGTAAGAAAGGAGTACTTGATTGTCAAATCAATTTGGGGGAATTGCTTTTAGGGTTACCAGATAATGCTTTTCAATAAAGGTGAAGGACTTATGAGGAAATCAAGAATGAAAAACTTAATGGTCATCATTGTATGTGTTATAACAATGTTGATATCAACTTTGGCAGGGAACTACAGAGTACATGCGACAGTGAATACAGATTTGACTTTTGATTATACGGGGAGTACATGGTCAGAGACTTCAGATGCAATTATTGGAAGTGGTGCCAATTTGAGTCTCATGTCTAATGAATCAGGCAGTGATTTTGAGCTTGATGTGGATATAAGACTTGATGGTAGTGGAAGTCAAGCCTCTCAAGGTGGCTTCATTATCAGAAGTGGTGGGAGTGATTACTATAATTCCTATCTTATTATGATTCATAAGACAAGTACACTTCAGAGGATTGAAATTCAGAAATTCACAGCATCTGGAGCGACATATCTTGCAACTGCAAACAAAACAATTGATTGGGATACATACTATAATATAAAAGTGGTAGCAAATGGCTCCAACTTAAAGATCTATTTTGATAATGAAACGACACCTTCAATCGATGTTAACGATACGCTGCATTCAGATGGGGGAATTGGATTATTCCGTGCAGGCACAGATGTATCATTTAACAATATTAATTTGGTAGATACATCGACGCCATCTACGACACCTTTGACGTTTGATTATACAGGTAGTGCGTGGTCAGAGTCTTCAGATATTATTACAGGAACCACTGACCTTAGTATCATGTCAAATGAATCAGGTAGCGATTTTGAGCTTGATGTGGATATTAAGCTTGATGGCAGCGGAACTCAAGCCTCTCAAGGTGGTGTCGTTGTCAGAGGTGGTTCACCAAACAATTTTGTGGTTGATAAAGATACAGGCGAAGTACTCTATACTGCTGTTGTCAAATCAGTCATATCAGCAATTGAATGGAATAATGATGGCATCTGTGATGGTTATTCTGGAGATTATGATGGTAGCATGGTGATGGTCTCATCCATTGGATCCGTTATGGCTAAGTTTGATAGAGAAGCGTTGAGCTATAAGAACCTGATAACAAGAAGAAAAGACAAACATGATACCAATTACTATTGTGATATAAATGGTGATGGACGAACAGATTTGGTTATTTTAATGATGGATGCAAGTGGCAATTATCACGTTGCAGTTTGGTACAATACAGATGGTACAGTCTATACGAATAGTGTTCAAGGTACTGGCTCGTCATTCACGGGGTACTAGTAAACACTGATTAAGTCATTAGCGCTGGAAGAGAGCCGCCTCAATTACATGAGGCGGCTCCTTTTTTTACATGATGCTATAAAATGATTATTTCATGTTATGGAAGAACCTATTAATATATAGATGAGCTTAAATAAGCTGTTATGAAGAAAGCACTCATTTGATGACCTGGAGGTAGTGATGAACATAGATTTAGTAGTATTTGAAGATTTAGGTGAAATAGTTAAAATTGGCAGCGGAGGTATGATGTTTGAGATTAACAAAAGCAGTGCCCAAGTTCTGTCTGCTAAGTGGGATGGAAGTGATGAAAATCTGATGCATGTCAATGGTAGAGATAATTATTTTGTTCTGAATTATCAGATTGATGGTGTACGTCATCAATTTAATCCAGGAGAGGGGGATCTGACTTATCACGGTGCTGAAAAGACAGAGGACTTTGTAAAGTTCATGTTATGTCTTGACAATCCAGAGCTTGCACCTTTTAGGATAGAAATGAATTTTTGTGTAATGGCTGGTGTTAGTGGGTTGTATTTCTATTCTGTTTATAACTATACAGATTCAATGCCTGATAAGGCTGCCATTGAGCAAGACAGGTATGCACTCTATGTGAATGGCTCGATATTTAATCACTATAAACTCGGTGAAAATAGAGAAGGTATACTACCAAGGCCAAAGGATCTAAAGAAAGAAAATATGGTTATGGATGCGACCTATGAACTAGAAGAGGGTGGTTATTATACCAAATATGCACATATTAATTTTGAATACGAGAATGATCTTTATGGTTTATTTGGTAAAGGCCTAGGCGCTTTTATTATAAAGCCTTACAGTGATTACTTCAACGGAGGACCTACGAGACAGGATTTGACGCTTCATCAGACGGAAACAAGTCCAATATTGCTGTGGCACGGACATACAGGTCATTATGGTAGAACTAAATTAGTCCCTAATCAAGGTTGGTCAAAGGTGTTTGGGCCAGTACTTTTTTATTTCAACCAATCAGAGTCAATGACAGAAGCCTGGTCAGAAGCCAAAGGTCAACTCATGTGTGAAAAAGATCAGTGGCCCAGACAGTGGATGGATTCATCTGAGCATATGGAGGAGTTTAGAGGCAGTGTGACAGGCAAAGTATCTATAGGAGACGATGCTTATGTCAAGAATGGTATGGCTGTTCTTGGGGCACCTTCTCCAGACTGGCAATTGCAAAGTGAAGGGTACAGTTATCATGCAGAGATCAGCCGGGATGGGACGTTTGAAATACCACATGTAAGAGAAGGTGACTATACTCTATACATTTTTGCGGACGGACACATTGGACAATATCTACAAGATAATGTTAGAATAACAGCTGGTGAAATGACTGGGCTTAAGGATATCTGGTGGCAACCAGATAATTATGGTAAGCTACTATGGCAAATTGGCGAGGCAAACCGAACCGCTAAAGATTATTATGGTGGTGAGGATTACCACAGGTGGGGACAGTGGTTTGACTATAACAATAAGTTCAAAGATGGGGTTTTATTTGAGATTGGTCAGAGTGTTGAAAAAGAAGATTTCAATTATTACCAGCCTAAATGGGATTTATCACTGGATAATCTGGTAAGTGCTGAACCCTGGATTATTCTATTTGATTTAAATCAGTGCTATAATGGTAATGGACTGTTGACACTGGCTTTGGCAGGTGTTGTTCTAAGCGATTTGAAAGTTGAGCTGAATGATAACATACTTTCAGAACAACTAGTGTTACCACCAGTGCCAAATGACAACTCTTTGTATCGGTCAAGCAATCACGGTGTTTACAGAGTGCAGAGGATTGAGTTTAGCGCTGATCTTTTGGTAAAAGGTAAAAACGAGCTTAAGTTGACATTGGTATCACCAGAAAATGTAGATCTATGGATGACTAAATATGCCAGTATATTATATGATTGCATCCGTTTGGAAGTAGACACCAAAGATAAATAATGATCTTCAAAGTCAAAGTATCATATTTCTGTTAGAATATATTATTAGGGTGTCAAAATGACACCTTGATGAATGACCTACGTTTATAGGAAAATAATTGAATGGGGTACAAGTATGTTTAAAGTGACGACTAACTCAAAATATCATAATAGAATCATTAAAATTATGTTGCTAATCAGTATCGTGCCTATTATTGTTTTAGGGACGCTTTCATATTATAATACCACGCGATTTATCCAGGATAAGGTGAATGAGGCAAATTATCAATCATTGATACAGACACAGATGCGGTTTGAGCAAACCCTAGATGTTGTTTATAATTACTATGTCTTATTAGGGAATGAAACCACTATCACTGAAAATTTAGATAGGAAATTGACTTATCAAGATGTTCTGCCTGTCAATGTAATTCAGGATAAATTGGTGGAACTGCAGAATCTGCAAACAATTGTAAAAAGTGCTCATCTGGTCAATATTGAACAGGATTGGATTATTCATACTGGTGGATTCAGTGAGATGATTGCTGAGGACAATTGGGACTATATGAAGCGATTCATGTCTGATTCAAGGAATATTATATGGACAATAGGTGATGAGGTTATACGAGATCAAAGCTCTTTGTTTGCACAAGAGGCAACATCAGGTGGTATCAATTTATTCATAAAAGTACCTTATAATGTTCCTTCTTATCAAGGGGCAATTGTTGTTAATCTATCTCAAGTGGAAGTGAACAGATACTTTGAAGGTGGGGAAGAACAACAGAATATGATTGTGTTGGATGAAAGCAACACAATTATCTACCACATAGATAAAACACTGATTGGAAGCAAGATAGAAGATAGCATCACAGGATTTGATACGAAAGAACTTGAAGGATTAAGAGGATTCTGTGAATCAACTATGGGCGAGGAGACTTTTGGTGTCATTTACAGGAAATCAGATTACAACCAATGGACATATATTTCTTATTATTCAATAGAGGATATTACAAAGGAAGCAAGAATGATTGGCTTGATTACTTTGATTGTTTGTTTGATAACCGTTGCAATCATAATTGTATTGGCAATATATGGATCAAATTTGCTTTATAGCCCGGTAGAATACATCTATAAGAATATAAGAGATTTATCAGAGGATTATGATAAAAATACCACTGATGAACTTAAATATATCGATAGAGGGATTACATCACTGGTAGAAGATCAAAATAGGTTGAAGGGTCTTGTGGAAAAGCAAATTGCCCAGATTGAAGAGTTGTTTATACTGAAATTGCTGAGACGAGAAATGGGTCAAAAGCAGATTGATCAAAAGAAAGAAACCATTGGTAAGTTAGATACAGCAACGAATTACAGTATCATCAATATTCAGGCTGAGTCAGTTGAAAACGCTAAGGATAGAACTAAAGATGAAGACATTGTTTTATTGTTGATTCTAAACACCCTGATAGAAAGCGTTGATCTAGACATATTTTTACAGCCGGTCATATATAAAGGTGTTGTTGTGATGCTGGTTGCTGGTCAACAAGATAATGTTGTTGATTTCAAGGAATATGTCTTTGCAACTGCTGAAAAGTTGCAGAATACTATTGATGCCAATCTAGGTATTACAACAACCATAGGGATTAGTAATGCATACCAAAAACTAGAACATGTACAGATTGGCTTTAAGGAAGGTCTTGAAGCACTTTTATGTAAACGAGATCTTAAAGAAACGATTCTGTTCTATGAAGATGTTGCTCCTGGAAAGATTATACGTGTTGCATACCCAAAGAGTCTAGAGACTGAGTTGATTCAAGCAATTAATAATGGCAATGAGAAAGACGTATACAAACTAAGTGATAGAATAGTTGATGAGATATTCGGTATCCGTACTGGCTACAATGAACATAAGTTATATATTAACCGATTACTCATTACAATCATGAATGTCTTGCAGGATTCTGGTGCCACACTGAGTCGAATTGTTAATAAAACAGACAGCATTATGGAAGAAGTCAGCAATATCTCAACAGCAGATGAAATGAAGTTATGGTTTAAGAAGAAATTAATCAAACCTATGTTGCCTGTTTTGGTTGAACAGAGGAATAACAAGAATACCATATTAATTGACGAAGTCAAAAGAATGATAGAAGAGGAATATGATCAGGACTTATCTCTTGAGGAGTGTGCCTCTAGACTCAATTATCATCCAAGTTATATATGGAAGGTGATGAAACAAGAACTTGACATGAGCTTTACAGACTATCTGTTGACACATCGTTTGAAAATAGCTAAACAATTGCTTGTTGAATCAAACATGACCATAGGAAAGATTGCTGAGAAATTAAGGTATACCAATGCTCAGAATTTTATTAGGTACTTTAAGAAACTTGAAGGTGTTACACCTGGTCAGTATAGAAAAGAGAGAGAAAACTGAATAAGTCTTTAACAAGTAGGTGGTCCATATTGGGCCACCTACTTTTGTTTATCTGGAAAGTTCCACTTTCCAAATAAACAATAAACCTCCGGTGGAAATTATGCACAGCCATAAGTTTGGTTTGATAATCATAGTATTGTTTGATTTCACAACAAAAGATACATGGATTATACAGGCTACAAAGGTTTGGGAAAATATAATAACAAGGAAGTGATTATAGCATATTATAGTCTGAGATATTAAGATGAATCTAAGGCAAAATATACAAAAAGGAGACTTAGCATAGTGAAAGGATTTATATTTAAAAATGAGTTTAAGGAATTTACAGATGAACTAACGGGTAGGAAGATTGTACAACTTACGGGAGATGACTGTTTGAGCCATCATCCATATTTCTATAATAAGATGGTGACAAATGATGGTAGCTATTTGATCTATGCCAGTGATCGTGGTGGTAGTAGAAATCTCTACAAGCTTGATTTGATTACAGGTGAAACACTTCAATTAACGGATAGTGATTTGAGTCATAATCAGTTCGGAGATTTTAGCCCAGTACTTTCAGAAGATGATCAGTTTTTATATTACATTGCCAGCAATAACATCATAAGGCTTGAGCTGATGACTTTAGAGGAAGAAGTTATCTATGAATCTGACCCATCATTTCTCGTAGGATTTTTTGGTATGAGCTTAGATGGCAATTATATATTGATCCAGGACATCAAAAAGAGCGATGTTATTCTTGATAAAGATAATTGGGATAAACTTGAGGCACAGTGGGAGCAAGAACCCCATTGTAGGTTGATTTATCTAGATATTAATGCAAGGGAATGGCATATTGTGCGTGATGAACCCAACTGCTGGATCGGCCATCCTTTAATTAGACCTGGCAACAACAATCATATATTGTTCTGTCACGAAGGTCCTCAATGGCGCATAGATGCAAGGCTTTGGTTGATACACTCAGATGGCAGTGATCTGAAATGTGCTAAACCGAGAGAAGAAGAAGATAAAATTATCACACATGAATTTTGGTTGACGGATGGCAGCAAAGTAGCTTATGTACATAAAGATAAAAAGGATATAGCAAGCATACGAACCATTGATCCAGATTCGTTGGAAGAAGAAGTATTGATGGAATGTACTTATAATTGTCATATGAATACTAATAGTGATCATACCTACTTGGTTGGAGATGGACAACCAGAGCAAGCAATTTTGCCAGAGACAGGAAAAGATACGGTGGAAGCAATGACTCATAATAAACCCTATTTATTCCTCATAGATGTTAAAAATAGAAGTGAAGAAATACTCTGCAGACACGGAAGTTCATTTAAGCCATATGGGAATTTGCAAGATAGTCATCCTCACCCATATTTTACACCTGATTCGAAAGCAGTTATTTTCACTTCAGATATGGGAGGGTTGCCAGCAATATATAAAGTTATCCTATAGGTGGGTAGAGCTGATAATCATTAAATAGAATCGTGGATTTTGTGTAAACAATTGGATTGTTTATTAAGCAAATACCTCTAATAATGGCTGTTTACAAGGTCTGTCTATCAAGTGATTATTGTATGTTATCCAGAATGGGATTAGATTAGAACTAGGAACAAGAGAGAAACAAGAAATGCTGGTAAGGAGAATTCGATGGAAATTACAGCGACAGAAAAATCAACACTATTAAGCAAAAAACAAATGAAGCAACAAGATAGAAAACTTATGTTTAGGAAAATAAAAAAGCAAAAAGCCTTATTCATATTGATGATTCCTGGATTATTATATTTCCTATTATTTAAATATGTTCCAATGTGGGGATTGATCATATCTTTTAAGAACTATCAACCAATCCTAGGATTCTTTGGAAGTGAATGGGTTGGCTTTGAGAATTATATTGATTTCTTTAAAAGCCCTGATTTCTTTATGATTCTAAAGAACACATTGATTTTATCACTCATGAATATTGTATTTTACTTTCCAATGCCCATCATATTGGCACTACTGCTTAATGAAATTGGCAATGACACTTATAAAAGGTGGGTTCAAACCATTGTTTATATACCTCATTTCATTTCTATGGTAATTGTAGCCAGCTTGACTTATGTTCTTTTCACAACCAGCGGAGGTGCAGTTAATATTCTATTAGAGAATTGGTTAGGGATTAAGATCAACTTTCTTGGTAGCCCCGATTGGTTTAGACCATTAATTGTTGGGCAAACTATATGGAAAGAGACAGGTTACGGTACGATTATATTCCTTGCAGCACTTGCAGGCGTGGATCTTACCTTATACGAAGCAGCTTCTATTGATGGTGCTAACAGGTTCCAGTTACTAAAGCATATCACTTTGCCATCGATTAAGAATGTTATCATCATTCTACTTATACTAAGAATGGGCCGAGTTCTTGATAATGGTTTTGAACAAGTCTTCTTAATGACCAATGCCTTAAACAGATCTGTTGGAGAAGTCTTTAATACTTTTGTTTATACAGTAGGTATTACTCAAGGTGCTTTTAGTTATAGTACGGCAGTAGGATTGTTTAAGTCAATTATTGGCATCGTCCTCGTTCTTGGTACCAATAAAATAGCAAAACATTTTGGCCATTCAGGGCTCTATTAATAAGGTGAGGAGTAAAGATTATGATTCAAAAGAAATCAGTAGCTAGTAAAATTTTTGATAGAGTCAATTATATTTTCTTAGGCATTTTTGCACTATCAACACTGTTGCCTTTGCTTTATGTCATTGCAGGTTCCTTTGCATCGGAATATCAACTATCAACAGAGGCATTTTTTCTTATACCAAAAGAGATCAGCTTAGATGCTTACGAATATATATTATCATCTAACACAATACTTAGAAGCGCATTTGTTGCCATATTTGTTACTTTGACAGGGACACTCATTAATCTGTTTTTCTCAGTGACAATGGCTTACCCATTATCTAAGTCAGAACTAGTAGGAAGAAATAAATTCATTAATATCGTCATCATTACTATGGTGTTTAGTGGTGGTTTGATTCCCACATTTCTAGTTGTTAAAGGTCTTGGATTATTAGATACATTCTGGGCATTGTTATTACCAGTAGCCATTAGTCCCTTTAACCTGATTGTCATAAAAAGTTTCTTTCAAGAAATACCCAAAGAATTAGAAGAAGCAGCAATTATTGATGGTTGCTCAACCTTTGGTGTCTTATGGAAAATCATATTACCACTTTCCAAACCAGTACTTGCGGCTGTTGGATTATTCTATGCAGTGGGACATTGGAACTCATTTTTCCCAGCACTGATGTACTTAAGCAGTCCGGAGAAATGGCCGCTTCAAGTTATATTAAGACAGATGGTCATGTTAGCTCAAATAAGCGTTGGTGATATGGATGCTCTAGATCCAGATTTTGTACAACCAGCAGAACAAGCCATAAAGATGGCCGTTATCGTACTGGCAGTCATACCGATTCTATGTGTGTATCCTTTTGTCCAGAAGTATTTCACAAAGGGTGTTATGATCGGTGGGATTAAAGGCTAATAGATAGTTGGGCAGTCAGACTGTTAGGTAGTCAGACAATTAAGAAGTCAGCAGGAAAGTAAATAAGTTAGTTATATGTAGTGCACTACATTTATCTATAGCAAAAGTTTCATTAAATCTATATAATCAAAGATGGAGGTATTATCGCATGAAAAAGTTAATATCATTATTACTAGTATTAGTTATGGCAACAACTTTGCTTGTCGGATGTGGGGACAAAGAAGAAGCTGTAAAGGATGTTACAGGGGAAAGTAAGCAAACAGAGGACGCAAAAAAAGAAGCGACAGACGATAGCACAAAAGGTGAAGCAGAGGCAACACCAGCTGTTGAAGAACCATATAAATTATCATTTATGGTTACAACTCATACAGGGGAACCAATGGCAAAGGATAGCCCAGTACATAAATATATTGAAGAATATACCAATACAGAGTTAGATATTATATGGGTACCTAACACAACTTATGATGACAAGATGAACATAACATTTGCATCTGGAGATTTACCAACAATTATGTTGTTACCAAAGAAGACATCTAGTGTCATCAACGCTGCAAGAAATGGTGCTTTCTGGGATCTTGGACCTTACTTGAAAGACTACCCAAACTTAAGCAAAGCCAACGAGCAAGTACTTAATAATATATCAGTTGATGGCGGCGTTTATGGTGTATACCGTTCAAGAGATTTAGGTAGAAATGGTATTACATTTAGATCAGATTGGCTTGAGAACTTAGGCATGGAAGCACCAAAAACAATTGATGATGTCTACGAAGTACTTAAAGCATTTACCTATAATGACCCAGATCAAAATGGTCAAGACGATACCTATGGTATGACAGTAACCAAATGGGTTGGTCCATGGAATGTTATGCAGACATGGTTCGGCGCACCTAACAAATGGGGCGAAGACAGTACGGGACAACTTGTACCAGACTTTATGACTGATGAGTATGTGGAAGCCCTTAAATTCTTTAAGAAACTATATGATGAAGGACTTGTTAACGAAGACTTTGCAATGATGGAATCTTCAAAATGGACAGAGCCATATATTGCTGGTAAAGCTGGTATGGTCATCGACGTAGCAGATTTCTCTACTTCATTACAAGGGAAGTTTGAAAAAGAATTAGGCTATGCGGCAGATGATATTGTATGGGACGTTATTGGAAGCGTTGAAGGACCTAAGGGTACATTTAACTTACCATTTGCTGGTGGTTATAATGGTATGATCGCTATTACTAAAGATGGTGCTCCGACAGAAGAAGATCTTAGAAAGACACTTGATTTCATAGATAAAACCAATGATTTAGAGATGCAAATAACCATGATGTATGGTCTTGAAGGTACAGGTTGGAATTACGTAGATGGTGTTATTGTGAAAGATCCTGATGCTGAGAAGACAGACTTTAACGATGCAGCACAAATGGGAACCAACGTTGTTGGTGACTTTAGAAAGAACCCTGATGTACCAATGGAACGATCACCACTTACCATCAAACGTAATCAAGTTATGATTGATAATATTGATATCGTGGTTGCTAATCCATGTGAGCCATTTGTATCTGATACTTATGCAAAAAAAGGTGCACAACTTGACAAGATTATTGAAGATGCTAGAATCCAATTTATCGTTGGTGCAATTGATGAAGAGGCTCTTGCTGATGCAGTAGCATTATGGCGTTCAACAGGTGGTGACGACATCATCAGTGAGTACAATGCATTATACGCAAAATTCAGTAAATAATAACCCGGTTTATTTATCTAGGTTAACACGAATCAACTAATTGAAAACACCATCTGTTGTTAAATCAATAGGTGGTGTTTTTTTAAAGGAGTTAGAATAGTGAATAAAAAAATTGCACTTAAGTGGCTTGAACAAAGTCCAAAACATAAAGTTGGTACTACTTGGGGTCTGCCTTGGAATCAAGGGGAATTAGATAGAAAGGACACCCTTACTTTAAAAAATCATATGGATCAATCAATGCCAGTTCAAAGCTGGCCCATGGCTTATTGGCCCGATGGAAGTGTGAAGTGGAGTGGTCATGGAGCTGTAGTGAATCCAGAAGTTTCACAGGGATTATATCTGGAAAAAGGAAATTCTATCTTGCCAAATGAACAATTGCTTATTAACGAAACAGAGGCCTTCATAATAGTAGACACTGGGAAGACACAAATACATATTAACAAAGAAGGCAGTCAGGTCATTAGTGAAATCTTCTCGAAAGGTCATAGAATCTGTTCTGGCAGTCAACTTATTTGCATTACAGAAGAGCGAGATGGTAGCCATAGCAAGGAAAGTTTATTCGAAAGCAAAATGAGGAATGTGATGATTGAGCAAAAAGGTCCCTTACGAGGGGTCATTAAAATAGATGGTGTGCATAAAAGCTTGGAGGGCAATATCCAGTGGTTACCTTTTAACCTAAGACTCTACTTCTATGCAGGCACTGATACAATCAGGTTAACACATCATTTCATTTATGATGAATCTGAGAAGTTAAATTGGATTAAAGGATTAGGCATGACATTCAATGTACCGATGAGTGGCGAGCTCTATAATAGACAAGTTAGAATAGCAGGAGATACTGGACTTTTTAGTGAAGCAGGTCAACATATTTCAAGACGTCACCCAGACTATAAAAACTTATACCCAAGGCAAGTAAGAGGTGAAATCCTCGAGGCGCATAAAGATGCTTCTGATCAGATAACAGATATGGTTCATGACATGGCAATCTGGAATAACTTTAAACTCATTCAGGATTCCTCAGAACATTATGTCATCAGAAAGAATGTGAAAGAGGGGTGTGCCTATATTGATGCAGATCACGGGAGACGTTCAGGTGGTCTGATTTATGGAGGTTCAGAGCAGGGGGGCATTGCTGTAGGTCTAAAAGATTTCTGGCAAAAGTACCCTTCAACCATTGAAGTGTGCAATCTATGTGGTGATGAAGCGCAGATCAAAGTATGGTTTTGGTCACCTGAATCAGAATTGATGGATCTTAGACATTATGATACAGAGACACATGTGTATGCTTCTTATGAAGGCTCCGAAGAACTTGACAGTACACCCTATGGTATAGGCAATAGGAACGAACTGACCATTGGGTGTTTTGGCAGTGCACCAAGTCATGAGAACCTTTTAGCCTTGACCAAGGAAACAAATAGACCCTCATTACTTGTATGTCAGCCTGAATACTATCACCAAACAAAAGCTTTTGGACCATGGAGTCTTAAAGATACAAGTACTGAGAAAAAAGCCTATATAGAAGAACAACTGGACGGAGCTCTTGATTTCTACATAAATGAAGTAGAGCAACGTAAGTGGTATGGGTTTTGGAACTATGGAGATTTCATGCATACCTATGATCCAGAGCGACATGTATGGAAATATGATGTTGGTGGTTTTGCATGGCAAAACACAGAATTGGCACCGAATATGTGGTTATGGTTGTCCTTCCTTCGTACAGGAAGAGCAGACGTTTTTCGCCTGGCAGAAGCTTTGACAAAGCATACCAGTGAAGTAGATCTTTATCATATTGGACCTTATCAAGGTCTTGGTTCCAGACATAATGTAAGTCACTGGGGATGTGGTGCTAAAGAAGCACGTATCGGCATGGCAGGACTTCATAGGTACTATTACTATCTAACAGCAGATGAGCGCTTAGGGGATGTGTTTGATGAAGTGAAAGACTCGGATTATTCAACAGTGAATAAAGACCCTATGCGTGAGTATTTTCCAAAAGATCAATATCCAACTCATGCCAGAAGTGGTCCGGATTGGGCAGCTTTTAGCTCTAACTGGTTCACTAGGTGGGAGCGATATGAAGACATAGACTATAGAACTAAGATTCTTACAGGCATAGAATCACTAAAAAATATGCCTAATAGACTGTTATCAGGTAGCTGTTTTGGCTATGACCCCGAAAACAGCAACCTATTTTATATGGGTGAAAACACCTACGGTTATCACTTGGCCATATGTATGGGAGAACCTCAAGTGTGGATGGAAATGGTCGAGTGTCTAGAGAATGAAGATATGAAGAATATGCTCATCGAGTTTGGTGACTTCTATTATTTATCAAGAGATGAAAAAGTTAGAAGGACATCAGAAGAAATATCTGATGATTGGGATTGGCCTATGTTTGCAACAGGTATTGCAGCATATGCAGCTAATAACAGAAAAGATCTGCAGTTGGCAAAAAAGGTATGGCATCTCTTGCTAGATGATCCTTTGAACCGTCATATGGAATTGCCAGTAGAAACAATTGATGTGGACATCCTAGGTTATATCAAACCAATTAAAGAGATTCCAAGTGTAACGACCAATGTCACTTCACAATGGTGCCTGAATACCATTGTATGTCTTGAGTTGATTGGTGATTACCTGGAATCGTAGAATTAATGCTACCATTGTGGGTTATGTTAATCACAGTGATGAAGATGAAAAGCATTACACAAAGAACTCAAAGAAACGAAGACCACAAAGGGTGATATGCAAAAATAAGGTATAGTAGTTTTTTTCACATTATAAGAAATTATGAATGATTGGAGACTAAGATGGAAAATAAAGAATTAATCGGACAACAAATAGATACAGTGGTAAAGAGGACCATGGCGGTAGACTTCGCATGGGATTGGCCTGCAGGTGTCGCTTTTTATGGTATTTGCAGGGCCTGGGATGTGTTAAAGGATGAGAGTTATATTACTTACCTTTCAGAGTGGGTGGATAAATGTGTAGAGAGAGGATTACCAGACTATACTGTCAATGCAGTTTCTATTGGACACACATTGATAACCCTTCATGAGGCAACTGGAGAGGAGAAGTATCTGGATATCGCAAAGGAGATGGCAGAGTTTTTGACTAACGATGCCACCCGCTTTGGAGAAGGCGTTTTTCAACATACCGTTTCTCAGAATTACGATTTTCCTGAGCAGGCTTGGGCAGATACCCTGTTTATGGCTGCATATTTCTTACTTAGAATGGGTGTGAAGCTTGATAATGAAGCCTATATCAAAGACGGGCTGAACCAATATTATTGGCATGAAGAGTTCTTGCAGGATATGAAGACAGATCTTTACTATCACGGATGGGATAACATTGCCGGTGACAATATGTCTTCTATCTACTGGGCAAGGGCCAATGCTTGGGCCAGTGTGACAATGTCAGAAGCGTTGAAATTAATAGATGTGTTCAATCCATCGTTTATGGGGATATTAGATTCATTGAGAGATCAGGTGGCGGCACTGATCAGATTACAGTCTGATAATGGTTTATGGCACACAGTATTAGATGACCCGACTGCTTATGAAGAACTGTCAGCATCCGCTGGTATTGCAACTGGTATCATTGGTTTTGAACAGGTCCTTGGACAGAATATCTACAAAGAAGTTATTGAAAAAGCGACAAAAGGCATCATGAACCATATTACAGAAGAAGGCAGAGTAAGGGATGTATCTGCTGGAACAGCAGTGATGAACAATGCAGACGGTTACAAGCAGGTGCCTAGGAAACGCCTTCAAGGCTGGGGACAGGGACTTGTTCTTGCGTTTTTGGCTGAGGTATATGAGAAAGAGTAAAAAGCATTACACAAAGAACACAAAGAAATGAAGACCACAAAGAGAGATAAACAGAAAGAAGGTATAGTAGTTTTTGACTCTGCGCGCTCTGCGTCCTCCTGTTGCAGTTGTAACTTATTTATATAGACCCTTTGTGATAAACATCAATATTGGAGGCTGCAAATGAAGAATAATGAGATTAGCAATAACTTCAAAACATTACTGCAAGAAAACTGGAATGAAGTTTTCTATGACACTTGTACTCAGAGTTGGGAAAAACTTTGGTTTCTTGATGGCAAAAAGGCTGTCATAGTACATTCAGACAAAGGCATGGATTTCTATGCTGGGAAGACTTTTAAGGATGACAGTTGCCAAGCAGTTCTATGGACAAAAGAATCTTTTGAAGGAGATATCAAAATAGAATTCAACTACACAAGGCTGGACCGAGAGAACCGCTGTGTGAATATTCTTTATGTACAAGCCACGGGGATGGGTGAAGGTCCATATGATAAGGACATTAGCAAATGGAACAAGCTGAGAGAAATACCAGCTATGAGTCAGTATTTTGATAGGATGCATACGTATCACATATCTTATGCTGCCTTTAACCATGATGAAGCATCTCATGCAGGTTATATAAGAGCTAGACGTTATATGGCCTCGGGGCTTGAAGGTACAGCTCTGACACCAGATTATGAACCGGATGATTTCTTTGCGTATGGCGTGCCACACAAGATGACTGTCATCAAATCAGGAGATAACCTTTATTTCCATATGTACAATGGCTTGAAAACAAAATTATGTCATTGGCATAATACAGAGTTTCCAGGTATCACAGAAGGAAGAATAGGTCTGAGGCATATGTTTACCAGGGCTGCACGTTATAGTGATGTTAGAATATCATTGAGAACAGAATAAAAGTATTACACAAAGACCACAAAGAAATGAAGACCACAAAGGGTGATAAGAAAAAAGAAGGTATAGTATTATTTTACTCTGCGTCCTCCTGTTGTATTTGTTATTTACATGATCCCTTTGTGATCTTAGGTATTTCTTCGTGTTCTTAGTGTAATGCTGTTGATTACTAAATGTGTAGATGAATAAATTATGGATTAGTAAGATGATGAGGATATGAGAAGGAGAACATAAATGATTGGAACAAGAGGACATGATATTGGTGGTATGATGGCACCAGAAGAACTAGCGAAGGCGATGGCAGAACAAGGATTTGATGCAGTACAATTGGTAACTTATAGGTCCATCGAAGGGGTTAGTGAAGAAAGTGGTTTTCTGACACCTGGACTTGCTCATAAGATTGGGCATGCTTTTGATAAAAGAGGCATCCACGTAGCTTTGATTGGCAGTTATTTTAATCTGTTACACCCTGATAAGGTTGTTGTAGATGAAGGGATTAAGAGGTTCAAGGAGTATATTAGACATGCCAAAGAGTTCAGAGGCAATCTGGTTGGAACAGAAACTGGGTCTTATAATGCAGATTATTCCTATAACCCAGACAATAATAGCGAAGCGGCACTGCTTAGAGTCATTGAGATATTCAAAGAGCTGGTAGAAGAAGCCAAGAACCATGGTGTCATGGTAGGCATTGAAGGACTTTGGGCTCATGCTATCTCAACCCCCAAGCGTATGAAACGGGTTCTAGATGCGCTAGATTCAAGTAACCTTCAAGTTATATTTGATCCGGTGAACTTATTACATATCGATAATTATAAAAATGCCAATGCCATTATAGATGAAGCATTTAAGTTATATGGCGATAGAATTGTTCTGATTCATGCTAAGGACTTTATTGTTGATAACAATGAACTGAAGCCAGTGCCAATTGGTCAGGGTTTACTTGATTATAAACATCTATTCGATGTTATCAGTCAGTACAAACCTGGTATTGAAGTGATTATTGAGGACTTAAGGGGTGAAGATTTAATAGAAAGTCAGATGTTTTTGAAACGGTTCTGTTGAAATCATAAAAAGTGAGTGTTTATGAAGTCGCGACTAAGAATGTGGTCAGACTATAATGATGAATTACCATATTTCCGAGGTGATACACCAACCAACTTAGTAAAAGTACGAATGAAATGAGCATAATCTTTAAAACCTGTTGCATGACAGACTTCGGTTACATTGAAGTTTTTCTGTAACAGGTTTTTTGCTAAAGAAATACGTCTTGCTATGATGTAAGTATTGATGGTAGTGCCGGTATAACTCTTGAACTGTTTACACATATGATGTTTGTTGATGTGCATGTGATCTGCAAGTATGTCAAGAGATAAGGGCTCGGCCAAGTGATCCTGAATGTAGTCAAGTAGAGGTCTTATGTAAGTGTTATAGTGGGCGTCTTTGCTAGGGTTAGTATCTTTTATAACACCGTTCTCGTTACGTTTGTAAAAACATCGGTTGATAAAGACGAGAATCTCTAATAATACAGATTTTCGCAGGATGTCATAACCATAACCCTTTGTGAGATGAGCGTATTTGTCATAGAGATTGGTTAAGCATAGATGCTCTTCTTTTGACAAATGAATTCTATGAAGGTGGGTATTGGTACTTGGGAGAAAACACCTAAGTAGATTGGTATCAGCTGTACTCTCCGGTAGTATGATGGCAGGATTGAAAGTGACAACATATCTTTTGTTTGGTGTACCAGGTGTGGTGGTTATTCTATGGACATCAAAGTTATTCATGACAAATAAATCATAAGGTGACACTGGGTATATAACATCATTAATCATAATGTGTTTACCACCAGAGATGCTGTGATAGATTTCATAGACGTCATGAAAATGAAAGTCCATACTAAAAGCATCGTCACTTCTATAAGCCACATCAATGTCATTATCTAGAATACATTTTTCTATTTTCATCAATTTACCTCCTTCTATCGATTCAATAGTATCACTCTAACACAAGATATGCAATAAAAGTACAAATATTAGCAATGAAGCTGCTTATTATTCATGATATTATACTTGTAGTATAAACTATAAAAGTTTGAATGGAGATTGGGATGGAACTTAGAAAAGACATTGATGAAGTAATGGAGCGAGTTAAACGATTCTCTACTAGCGGCAAGGCTGGAGATGCTTTGGTGCTGATCAATTTGAAACAAGAAGATTATAAGATTAAAGGGCTGGATGAGTGGCAGTTCCCTAAGGATATGGAAGCTTATTTGGATGAAAGTATAGAGGCTTTTGAACAAAAATGGGCTGGTAGAAGGGGAATAGAAGATGACTTCATACCAGCTATGAATGCTTGGTATGGTATAGCAGAACACTCAGCTTTTGTAGGTGGTGAAGTACACTTTAGCAGTGATACCAGCTACCCACATCCTGCATTTGAGGATTACACTCGGACAAAAAACCTCACCTTCAGTGAGGACGATGATTGGCTGAAAATGGTGGTTGATGGTCTTTCTTACCTCAAAGAAAAAGGTGAAGGCAAGTTTGCCATTAAACTAAGAGGTGCTATGTCCCCTCTTGATCTTGCCAATGCCCTTAGAGGCAATGATTTGTTCACTGATTTCTATACAGACCCAGAAGCACTTCATGACTTCCTTGAGTTTTCTACCAAGGCATGTAAGTTTTATATGGCAAGGCAAAAAGAAGTCATCGGTGATTTCTATGGTGGTATTCTTTGTAATGATCTATGGTTACCAGGTAATTCTATTGGACATTTGTCAGAAGATACTTCCGTCATGTGTTCGCCAGCCACTTATACAGAGTTTGGACAACCCTATACAAGCCAGTTAGTTGAACCTTATGACCATAGCTTTATGCACTTGCACACCGCAGGTGTTCATGCTTATGAGGAAATCCTTAAAGTTCCAACCCTTGATTTCTTTGAGTTAGCACCAGATCCGAACCAGCCAAGAGGTATTCAGGTTTATAAAGATAATATTTATCTGTTTGGTAATAAAGTCATGAAGTTGTTTGTAACATTTGATGAGATAAAAGATAATATCGAGTTTCTAAAAACAGCAAAAACTGTGTTACTTTGTGATGCAGAGAGCATTGAAGAGGCAAATGAAATTATTGATTATGTAAGAATGAATTTGCCAATCAAATTTTAATGATTGATAACATGATTTAATCAACGCAATATAGTGGTAAGTAACCATTAGAAATATATATAATAAGATGGATAAACACAATTCATCATCGTCATAAATAAGCCGTTTGAACTAAACCGCTAGCGCGGTGGCTTTTTAAAGACAATTGAATATATGAAATCTAAAGCTCCCTCAGGTATGATGTAAATGTAACTATTTACCTTATCAGAAAGGAGCTTTAAATGACTAACGAGCAGTATATCTCCAAACTTAGAAGCATCATGGAACTCAAAGGAAACACGCAGAAAACCATCAGGGTCTACTCTTATATTATGAAGCACTTTTTCAGATTTCATAATAAGCCTGTCCATGAAATGACCACTCAAGACGTCCGAAGTTATCTTCTTCACCACATCCATCAAGGTTATGCACCTGCTACAACCAATTCTAAACACAGTGTACTCGTCACCTTCTTTCAAGAGGTAATGGAGAAACCTGAAATTATGGCACCAATCCCTTATATAAAAGGAAGTACGAAACTTCCAGTTATTCTCACTAGTAATGAAATCAAGCAGATTTTTGACCATGCACCCAATCTGAAGGCCAAAACTATCTTAATGGTTGTCTATTCATCTGGTTTGAGAGTCAGTGAAGTCACAGGTTTGAAGATTTCAGATATCTATTCTAAGCGAATGCAGGTATTTGTACGTCAGGGTAAAGGTAAAAAAGACAGATATACGATTCTTTCTGAAACGGCATTGAAAGCTCTTAGAGACTATTATCGTATTTATAAACCGGTAGAGTGGCTCTTCTATCCAAAGAATTATAAAGAGAAATGTATCTCTACTCGGGCCGTTCAGGATCATTTCAAACATGCCGCAGCTACGGCAGGCATTACAAAAAAGGTATCCATCCATTCCTTGCGCCATGCCTTTGCCAGTCATTTGCTTGAAAATGATACCGACCTCTATTCAATCATGAAACTACTTGGCCACCGCAGCCTACGGACAACTCAAATTTATCTTCATCTTTCTCCTGCTAAGATTCATAAGACTGTCAGTCCTCTTGATCTGGAGGTGTAGGGATGAGTAAACTCCAGTCTATTATAGCAATGAATCCTCTTGATTACATCAACAATAAAGGTCTGTCATTCCAGCAAGTCAAAGCAATCAACTCTATCATTGGTTGCCAGACGGCCAGTATGGGTAGCCATCGTCTTACCTGTGAGTGTGGTCATGAAAAGATTGTCCATAACTCATGCTATAACCGTCATTGTCCTATCTGTGGCAACTTCAAAAAAGAGATGTGGATTCAGAAACAGCAAGAATCCACGATACCAAATCATTACTTCCACCTGGTTTTTACGATTCCAAACATGTTACGTCCTTTGGCTTATTATAACCAGAAGGCGATATATAATCTCATGTACGGGGCAGCCTCGAAAACCTTGCTGGATCTTTCGAAAGAGAAGCTTGGAAGCATCCCAGGATTCAGTCTTATCCTTCATACATGGAGCCAGACACTGACTTTTCATCCACATCTTCATTGTATTCTTGTTGGCGGTGGTCTGTCTCTTGAACAGTCACATTTCAAGTCTTTCAAGAAGAAGTTTTTCCTACATGTCAAGGTGCTGTCTGTTGTCTTCAAAGGTAAATTTATGGAAGGGCTTAAGGCCTTGTATAATAAAGATAAACTGGTTTTCCCAAGTGACTTTGCAACCTTAGATGAGCAAATAAAATTCAAATCTTATGTGGATGGTTTGTATGAAAAAGACTGGATTGTATACTCAAAACCGGCCTTTAAGAGTCCAGCACATGTCATCAAGTATCTTGGTCGTTATACTCACAAGATTGCTATCTATGATTCTAGAATTGTTTCCTTTGATGAAGATTCCGTCACCTTCTCATATCTTGATAGAAGCAATCAAAACAAACGCCGTGAGATGACTTTATCAAGAGAAGAATTCATCCGAAGGTTCCTCATGCATGTTCTGCCACATCGCTTCGTAAAGATTCGGCATTATGGTTTCTTGTCTAATCGCTTTAGAAGTTCCAAGGTCCATCTGATTCGATGTCTGATTGCACGACAACGAGGTGTTGTTTTACCTGTCATGAAGGCTTTGGATAAGAACGAGCTGCTTCTGGAGCTGATTGGTAAGGAAAGGCTATGTTGTCCTGAATGCGGTAGGTACTTCACCTATAATCGAGATGATCTTTGGAGTGTAGGTAATCATGGAGTATGCTTAACGTAAAAGATTGTATCTTCATAGCACCTATTTCAATAAGCCTCTTAAGTGGGGAGTGGGAGTTATGCCCTGATTTAATATATTATTACTGAAATAACTGGATCAGAAGCAAAATTAGTAGAGAAGAAGTAGAATCAGTATCGGGAAGCCACAATACTTTTCCCTACGTCCGCGGCTTCGTCAAACGGAATAAATGCGAAATCAGCTCCAGCTCATTGGTTGGGGCATTTTTTTGCTGACTTCGCATATTTTTCTAATCGTTTTACTTGGTGAAAATAACCACAGAAATTAAGGCTTTGCTCTTGGTTATTAAGCCGTCCCTAGCAGGAAGGTTCACCCTTATCTAAATTGTTAACACACCGTTGAATTGAAATAAGTAAATAAGCACGAGGTCGGAAACCAGACCTCGTTTTTTGTCTAGGGATTGGTGGAATCAAGTCTTTTCATTTTACCTTTCATTTTACCCAAATATTCTCAAAAAAGCATAGACCGAACATACGTTCTCATGCTATAATCTACATAAGCTCTTTCCCGAGCCATAGAAGCTGATAATGATTCAAGTGAGCAAAAGCTCTTAGAAGGTAGGTAACCATGAGATAATGTAGATGAAAGAGGTAAGGTGAGCATAAGTGCCGATGATTAATAGTATGTTGCGAGAAGTAACAACTGGTTATGATGTGAAGAGTCAATTAGGTGAAAACATATTTCACAACACTAAGGAACTGTTGGAATTGTACAGTAAAGTTCTTTGGAGAGTTAAGAGCTCCCTCAAGGAAATGGATCAAGAATACAGAGAGAGCACCAATAGTAGTTTAACAGAGTTGGTCGACTTATTAGTAGATATTGATCCTAGGGTTAATGAGAAAAGATTGAATTCAAGATTACAAAGTATTGAAGAAAGCAAAAGTATTTTGGACTTTATAGATCTATCATTACTACAGTTAAAAGACTACCCTGAATATGGTGAACGTTATTATGAAATCTTAAGGAATATATATATTGATTCAAGTTCGAGCTCTATAGAAAGCATTGCTGAGAATCTGGCTATTTCAAGATCAACAATGTATAGAGAACGAAATAAAGCAATTAATGTATTTGGTGTGATTCTTTGGGGATTCATATTTGAAGCAATAAAGATTTGATGATGAGACACGAATGACACGGAAGTGAGACAGAGATGAGGCTAAAGTGACACAAGATTGAGACTGATATGACACTGACACGAGATTTCCTACCTGTTATAATTGCTATGATGGGAATATTAAGACAAATAAGCCTTTGACAATGAACGAATGATTTCATTGCCAAGGGCTATTTTTATGCCCAAATTTACGGCAATATAATTTCATAGAGCTGCTTTAACTTTATAGCAGGAATGGATATTGGTCACACGCATTTATGCGTGGGGCCTTTTTTATTGCCATTTCTGGAGGTGTCAGTGTTGACAGCAGGTTCAAGAGCGGCAATAAGAAGTCCATAAGCTTCTGATTTGAAACTAGTACTTTAATTCAAATCAGGAGGTTAACATGGGAAGAAAAATAGATAAGATAACAGGTGAAACAAAATTTTATATACCAGTAGATTACAAATATAATGAAACAAGTGAAGAGGTTTATAATGTTTATTTCAAGATGGTTAGTAGGGAACAGTATCAGGAGAAGCGTAAGCAGAAATATGAATCATCATACGAGGAGCTAAAAGAAAATGGATTCCCTGTTGAACAAAGAACTTTATCGCAAGAGGTCGGAACAGAAGAGAAAGCCATTACAACTATTATGATAGAAAATATGTTGAATAAACTATCATGTTTAAATGATTATGAATTATGGTTGATTCAAGAGATTTATACACATGGTAAAAGTGATCGTCAAATCGAAAAGGAATCAGATATACCAAGGAGAACAGTTGCCTATCAAAAGAAAAAGATTTTGGCTAAGCTCAGAATTGAACTAGAAGGTTAGATGATCCTAACGCGTATTTAAGTTCTGACTAAATGATGCACCTTTGAATGCATAAAAGATAATTATGCATTCAGAGGTGCATCATATTTTTAAAATAGATTAAACTCAATAAAACCTTTATTAATAAGGACTTGAGAAAATACTAGCAAATATAAGGAAAAATAATTTGAATATTTTTTGCCCACCCCCCATCAAAAATTACTATAGATATGAGGGGCTTTTTTATTTGCTACCTCCAGTACATTGAAAAACAGTTATAAGTATAACTCATCTATCAATATATTAAGTACGTTACCTTATAGCCTGAAAAGGAAAGCGACATGAATGACTACGCCATGAAGATGAAAGTCTGAGCGATATTAGTTGGTTCAAATGATTCAGTGGTTATTGAATCAATCGCCATAACCTGTAAGGGAAATTTAAATGATACTTCTGTTAAGTCCTAACCATCGTATGGATAACAGCCTGTGCAGACCGCACTGGGAGAATGTTGCCTTAGCTTGGAAGCCGATAGCTTTGCGCTCGTTCTATGAGAACAGTCACCACTGTTCGCCTAATATATTGCCCTAATCAGGGGAGCTGAAAGCAAATGTGATTATTAATGAATTATTTAACAGTACAAATCTGGAACGAATACTTCGGAATGGATTTGTGCTGTTAAATCAAGGTTACTAAAAAGTAGAGGAGAAAGAACAGCATGAAAAGAAATATTAATATTGAACAGATATTACAAAAACTGAAAAACAAAGACTTAGAAATTTTTGATTCAAAGATTGTCCTTTTTACAAAGGATTGTATCGTTATTGAGAGTTTCACAGGTAAAACCTATACCTATAGGGTCATGAATTATCTAACAGGTGATAGTAAATACTTATTTCATAAAAAAAGACCAGTCACAGAGGATGAACATGATTTATTAGAGAACAAAGTTAAGCAGTTCAGGATATATGGCTGTCATTATCCAACAAATGGTGAGGAAATGATTCGATTTATCTTTGAGTATGTTTTTAGAATCTTTGGGTATTCAATTAGAGAAGAACAAATCGATCTATCCATTCATATGTATAAGACGATGACAAACACTAACATATCATTAAGTGATGTACCGGTAGGACTTGGCAAAACACATGCTTATCTTGTTGCAGTCATAGTTCATAAGTTATATGCAAAAGAATTAAGCAGCAAGCCTGTCATCATTACAACGTCGAGTATAGAACTTCAAAGAGCCATAGTTAAAGATTATCTACCAGAAATATCAGATATGCTTTTGCAGTTTGGCATTATAGCGAAGCCTTTAACTAGTGTTATTAGAAAAGGGAAAGATAATTATCTTTGTGACCTACGACTAAAGAATTATATTCAGAATATTGATCCAAGGAAAAAGAAACTAGAAGAACTATTAATATTAAGAAAGATAGAAGCCCAAGATGAAATTGACTTAGATGAACTAAAAGGTGTAACTCAGTATGACCGTCGAAGAATATCTGTTAATTACAATTCATGTCAAGTGTGCTTGAAGAAAAATACTTGTCGATATAAAAGTTTCATGAAAAAAGTTAAAAAGCCATATTTAGATTTTCAAGTATGTAATCACAATTATTATCTTGCAGATGTTATTAGAAGAAAAAGGAATTTATCACCATTATTACCAGAACATAATGCGGTGATTATAGATGAAGCTCATAAAATTATCGATGCTGCTAGACAAATGTATGGCGTTACTGTCAGCCAAAGAGATCTATATACTTTAGCAATGAAAGCAATACCTAAAAAGCTTAAATCAAAGGAAGCAAAACAACTAAAAGCTATCTCAGAAGAAATCATAAAGTATTCTAATAAGTTATTTGGAGAGTTGATTAATAATATACCAAAACATATTGATCGAGATGAAACAGAAAAATTCGCAACAGTTTTATCTTCCGTTGGTAGATTATATTTAAGTGGAATAATTTCAAACCTTCAAGAGCTATTGCGTTGTGAAAAAACTGATGACAAAAGGTATTTGTCCGAAATAAGGCGATGGATTAAAGACTTATATGTGTTTCAAGATTGGGGGATTATTTACTGGATTGAACAACCATTTTTAAATGAGCAGTGCATTCTAGCGTCAATACCAATTACTTTAAGTACGGACGTAGGTATAGATTTATGGCAAGCCAATGATTCAAAAATATTAACATCTGGAACATTAGCAGCAAACAATGATTTTGAATACATTAAAAAGGAACTTGGGATGCAGGTGACATCATTAAGCCGGATCAATCAAGTGAGCAAAGAATCACCATTTAATCACAAAGACAATTGTTTGTTACATATACCTGATAAACTGCCTTACCCTAGTTATATAGATAAGAACTATTTGATTAACATCACTAATAGAATTGAGCAATTGATAAAGGCATCGAATGGTCATGCAATGGTTCTGTTCACTTCCTATAAGCCTTTAAAGGTTGTATTTGAGCAACTTAAACAAAGGTTGAAGGATTATGAACTAGTACAAATGAAACGTGGTAAAAAGGATGCTGTTGATGAATTTAAGAAAACTAAAAAAGGTGTCTTTTTTGCAACGGGAAGTGCTTGGGAGGGAATGAATATACCTGGTGATTTGTTATCACATTTGATTATTGTTAAGTTACCTTTTCCTATACCAGATCCGATTAGCGAATATGAAAGAACAATGTATGCATCTATGGAGGATTATATTGAAGCAGTTGTTGTACCTAAGATGTTGATTAAATTAAGACAAGGTGCTGGAAGGTTGATAAGGACTGAGACGGATAGTGGTGTTATTACAATTCTTGATGCAAGAGCCTCGAAAGGCAGTAAGTATCATGATCAGGTAATCGAGTCACTGCCACAGTGCAGGCTTACAGATAAAAGTCAAGAGATCAGCCAGTTTCTTCGTGAAAAGAAAACAGAAGAGTTTTTTAGAAGAGCAGTGTGAAATACAGATATAAAAATTAAAATGGACGAAATATTGTTCTTTTTATACAGTGAGCATAATATAAACATAAGAAACAATATCGATATTGAATCAGGAAATTATTAATCAAAATTAATACAGAAAAGGAGAACCACTATGAGTGATCTTAAAAGAATTTATTATACAGCACAAGAAGTAGCAGAATTGTTAGGTATTAGTGAGGGAACAAGTTATAGGATTATTAGAGCCCTAAATAAAGAGTTATCAAAGAAAGGTTTTATCGTCATAGCCGGTAAGCTGCCTATTAAATATTTTAATGAAAAATACTATGGAATGGGAGCTTAAGGAGGTATTACATGAAGGCGACAAAAGTTGCAAAAACTGGTAAATGGAGAATACAGTATTATTATACAGATTGGCAAGGTAATAAGAAGAACTCAACAAAACGTGGCTTTGACACAAAAAGAGAAGCAGAGGAATGGGCAAGAAGTTTTCTTTCCCAGAACCAAGCTGACTTTACCATGAATTTTGGTGATTTCGTTCAGGTTTATTATAATGATGTTGAAGCAAGGTTAAAAGAACATACAATGAGATCAAAAAAGGGAATGATTGAATTAAAGATACTTCCATATTTTAAGAATATGAGAGTTGGTGACATAAAGGCGAACCACATCAGAAAATGGCAAAATGAATTGATTGGTAAGGGATATGCAGATACATACCTGAAGACAATTAATAATCAGTTAAGTGCAATTCTTAATCATGCAGTTAGGTTTTATGATCTTAAAAGTAATCCTTGTCGTAGGGCAGGAAGTATGGGAAAAGCAAATGCGGATGAAATGCAATTTTGGACAAAAGACGAATTTGATCTTTTTATTGATAAGGTAATGGAGAAACATCAATCTTATATTGCCTTTATGACTTTGTACTGGACCGGTATGAGAATAGGAGAACTGATGGCTCTTACAACTACAGATGTTGATGTGGTTAACAATACAATTTCAGTAACAAAATCTTATCAGAGATTTGATAAGAGAGATGTGATTACAGAACCTAAGACACCAAAGAGTCGAAGAGTGATAAGTATACCGGCTTTCTTATCTGCTGATTATAAAGATTATTTACCACGATTATATGAGTTGAGTGAAGGTGACCGAATATTCAGGTTTACAAAGCATTTTCTACATCATGAAATGAAACGTGGGGTTAAGCTGAGCGGAGTTAAGAAAATCAGATTGCATGATCTACGTCACAGCCACTGTAGTCATTTAATTGAATTAGGATTTCCACCAGTTGCAATAGCAGAAAGACTTGGCCATGAAAAGGTAGAAACGACATTAAATACCTATTCTCACTTGTATCCGAATAAGCAGAATGAGATAGCTACTAAGTTGGATCAGATATATAAGAAGGAGATGGGTTAGATGGCTTGTCCAAATAGGAATCGTAAAAGACCGAGAACAGTTGCTTTTCGGTTGACAGATGAAGAGTTTATGAGGTTGGATCAGCGGGTTAAGATTACTGGGGAAGTTAAAGGTGATTATTTAAGGGCTATGGCCTTGACTGGTGAAATTAATATTGGTGTTGGTAAGTATCAGAGTGATAAGCTGGCGTTGGAGTTAAAGAAGCTGACGAATGGTCTAGATAAGGTTATTGAAAAGAATTATGAGAAAGATATTTACGGAATTGTTACTGAAATTAAACTTTTGTTTGAAGAGCTACACAAACTAGTTACTGAGGGTGGAAATGATATGACTGTATGAGTTAATGATAGTAATTTCGAGAGTGGATTATAAAATTAGGAGAAGAGCTTATGAATAGTAAAATCTATTCATAGGTTCTTCTTTTTGATTTTTTTATAGAATATATTTGCGTTTGCAACGTAAAATTCAACGCATTTATTTTCGTGGTATTTTAGTTGATTTTTGATATAATAAGTATTAAGTTATCCAGCTAACTGGTACAAGCCTTATGGGTTTGATCATGATAGGTAGTAAAATTGGAGGTCGCTATGATAAAATTGAATGACATAGTTGAAGCTTTAGATTTTGATTCATTGGAATCAAATTATTTTTATGATGTTGCAAATAGTTGTGTTGTCATGATTTCTGAAGAAGAATTTGGATATGCTGAAAATGAGAAAGACCTGTCGGAGATTCCAGAGTGGCAAAGGGAAAGTGTTAAATTAACTGAAAAGATTAGGTATAGTGCTATTGCGAATTTTATTCGTCTACCTGAAAAGCATGAAATCAACGAGTATCGAATGATGGAACATTTTATTATGACTCTTGAACTAGGGAAAGTGAGGGATGATTTATGGAGTGCTATTGAAGGTCGAGGGGCATTTAGACGATTCAAAGACAGGGTCTACTATCATGGTCTGGATCAACAATGGTACAATTATCGTGATGAAGCATTTAAAAAGTTTGCCAGGGAATGGTGTGAAAGCAATAAGATAATATACGAAGAATAGAGGAATAAAATGTTAAATATAACAAACACAGAGAACTTAACAGGGGTAAAAATAACAGGAACACATGATGATATATATGAAATATACGAGGCAATTGAAAGAGTACTTGGACCAGGGGAATCAACTGGTTTAACATCATTTCGGATATTAGGTGTATGTTATGATCTACGTCACTGTTTTATGGGGGATAGAGAGATTGAACTTGTAGAGAATTCCTATCATGAACATCTGCAAAAGTATCATGAAATCATTCACCCAGAAACTAATGTACATTTTAGTGTAAATATCCTTTGGTTGGAAGTTATGTTTATGACATTGGCCCTTGATGATTTTGTTAATCGATATAAAGACGATAAAACTTTCAATAAGATGATGAAAGAAGAAGGTTTTGGTCCAGAACAGAAGGATTACTTTGCATTAAGAAGATTTGAAGATATAGCCTTGGTAAATCTATTTCAGGAAAAAGTATGGAATGCTTTTAGAGAAGCGTGTGGAGAGGCTGCTTACAAAAGATTGTATAAAAAAGCTAGGGCAAATGATTACTATTATACAGTCATCTGCAATTACAGCTCTTTTTGCACTCACTATCTAGACACACTTGAGATGAAGTATATTCATTCGAAACCAGAGAAAAGGGAAAAGCTACTTGCTACCTTGGTGAGGAAGATCATTGTTCAGGGAGATGATTATGAACAAGTACGCAGAGAGGTTACTGCATATGCCAAGGAAAATGGCATTGAGTTAGATCAGGTAAGATTGGCTGAAGAAGATTATCCAGAGGATTTAGAGTGGTAATTGACATAAGAAATGAGTTGCATCGAACCATTAATACTTTTAGACGCATCCAGTAAAGAAGTTTACAAAGAGGTAGTTTAAGCGTATAATGCAAAAGAAAAGTGTGTTTTTAGATTATAGAACATACGATAAATCAGTATCTTCTGATTCATTAAAAGGTGATAATATGAATAAAAAATTGAAAACTACAATAGTGAGTTCAAAAGAATATATTCAGATAAAGATGTTGCAGAAGTTGTGGCGTTTCTTAATTCTAAAGATGGTGGATACCTATATATTGGCATAGATGATAATGGTAAGGTTGTTGGTGTTGAAGATGCAGATAATCTTGTGCAAAAGATTACGAATCAACTAAACGATAGTATATCTCCTTCTATTCTAGGTCTGTTTGATGTTGTGACCGAGAATCAAGATAACAAGTACTATATAAAAATCATTGTAGCTAGTGGTGCTGAGAAGCCGTATCACATAAGAAAATATGGGCAATAAGAAAAGGGTTGTTATATTCGTGTAGGTAATTCAAAAAAGCCAATGTCAATGAGAATGATCGATGACATGTATTCAAGACGAACTAGGAATTCTCTAAGCAAGATTACATCACCAAGAAGTGATTTGACGTTTAATCAACTCAAAATATATTATGAAGAAATGGGATATACTATTACTGATACTTTTCTGGACAGTTTAGAGTTTTATACAGAAGATGGAAAGTTTAATTACAATGCTTATTTATTAGCAGATAATAATTCTACATCTATAAAAGTAGCTGTTTATGATGGAATCAATAAAATTGATTTAATTGAAAGTAATGAATATGGCTATTGTTCTTTAATAAAAGCCATAAATAGAGTCTTGGATAAGCTAGATGTATACAATACGACACATACAAGGATTACTGGTAAACTCAGACGTGATCAATGGAGAGATGTTGATAATAATGCACTTAGAGAAGCTGTTGTTAATGCTGTAGTTCACAACGATTATGCTACTAATGAAGTGCCACCAGTATTTGAAATATTCTCTGATCGTTTAGTTATTACATCTATGGGTGGATTACCTATATCAATGACTAAAGATGAATTCTTTAAAGGAATATCTAAACCCCGTAATAAGGTGTTGATGAGGGTTTTCAAAGATATGGATCTAGTAGAACAATTAGGTTCAGGGATGGATAGAATCTTAAGTGTATATGATAGAAGTATCTTTGAAATATCGGATAATTATATTCGTGTATCTTTTAAGTATAACGACGGTGCGGCGATAAACGGTGATAAAGCGGCGATAAACGGCGATAAAACGGCGATAATAATAGACAAAAAGGAAGCAATAGTAAAGTATGCCGAAGAAAATGTGAAATTTAGGGCTAAAGAAATACAAGTATTATTGAATCTAAAACCAACAAGGACAAGAGATTTATTAGCATCTTTATGTGAAGAGAATATTCTTGAGAAGCATGGAATAAAAAAAGGAACATATTATACAAAAAAATAGGAACTTTTGTGACTTTATCCTGACTACCTCGTGACTAACAAATGACTAAACCTCACCTAATAGTCGAACGTACGTACGTAAATAATGCAAATAAAAGCACAAAAATCAACCTAAATCGAGCCAAAACAGGTGTAAAACAGTCTGGACGGCTCGAGTGGGAATAATCGTGAAAACTACGAGAACTGCATGAAGTTAAATGAAATGTCACTAGATGTGTTTACATATCTGGTGGCTTTTTTATTTGGCTTCATATAGGACGACAGTCCGCGTAGGTGAATATCCGAGTGTATTTCTCGGAAGTTCGGCTGGCAGTTCTCGATGTCTACAAGGATTAAATTATGATTTATGGGCTTATACGGCGCCAGCTGTGTAGAGGATAAAGTGTATGTCTTTAGCCCCTATGGCACGGCTCAATAGTACTGAATAATATAATACTTTACTCACGTATATATATAGATACAAATTCATTACTGCTTTCGAGTTTGAAACTATAATCTAGGAAGAGCGTGTTTAGGTATTCATCTGTCTCAATATCATGGCTACTGTACAAAATGACAAAATCTGGCTCTAAGTCAATATTTGTAGGTATAACGTATAGATCTGAAACCTGCCCAAGGTGAGGTGTCAAGAAGTCTTCGGAAAATACGACAGCATCCCTTGGGATAGCATCTAATATATTATGTGACTCATCATAATATTCACTGTTTTTCATGTAGACATCAGTGTAATAGAAAAGTCTATTGTTGGTACTTGTTAACATAAGTATAAGTGAGAAGGTTAAGCTTAAGATGACTAGGGTCCTTTTCCAGAAGTCATTTACATCGTTTAGGTTAATAATGAACAGAAAGAAAAGGAGAGCTCCAGATGCAAATGTATATTGATAGCCAATTTCATATTGATAGGGATAGTTGGTTAGAAGATTTATAATCAGAAAAGGTGCTATCAAAATAAATCTAGAATATTTTTGAGTGATAAGAGGTAAAAAAACCAATGGACCTAACATATATAGAGTAAAAATGAATTTTTTAGAATCCAAAAATTGTCGCAAGGTAAATGTTGGATTTTTTGCCATATTTGAAAAAAACGTAATTATTCCTGATTGACCAGGTAATAAAAACAAAGTGAGCCTATTTTCCATAATGCCATGGCCGAACAATGTCATTAAGTATGTAATAAGGTAAAATGAAGAAAGTGATGTGATGATAATGATTACTCCATGTTTTAGATCCTTCTTGTTCAAAAGTAAAAATAGACCAATGAAAATAAGGTATATTGCTGCGTCTTCTTTAACTAAAAGGGTGAGAAATAGACTTATATACATCAATGAAAACTTTTTAGACTCATAAAAGTACAATAGCCATAACAACAATGGCGCCATAAAAAGTGCCTCATGAAAATCATAAAATTGGGCAGTGAGTACTGCAGGATATGACAAATAGGTTATTGAGATCATCACTCTATTTGAAAGGGTGAACTTATATAATCTCGTTAACAAAAATATAGGTAGAATACCTGAGAAAACTATTACTGTTTGCATAATTAGTAAATAATCTGGGTTAGGAAAGATAAAGTATCCGGGTAATAATATATAATATATGGGTGAGAAGTGAATGGCAAAATGTGATAATTCATAGCCCCTTTCAACTGTAGTAAGTGGCAATCCAATAGATTTCATTGACTCAAACATTTGAACAAAAATACCAAAATCATAGGTGGGTGCATGAAATATTCTGTATCTTGATACAGTTGCTATAGATAAAATGATTGTGAACAATAAAAATACAGCAATAAACAATGCATACCATACCCTTCTGTTAATATGTATGGATATTTCTTCTTTAATATTAGATAGTGAGAAGTATGTAATGAAAGCAACAATAACACACACAATTAACGAGAAAAATATATCTTTTGGACTTACAGAAATTATAATCAAGCTATATACGATAGAACTTAATATAAGTAAATAGTAATAGATATCTTTAGACTTGGAAAATGTTCTAAAAGTTATAACAATGTAGCATACCGATATCATAATGAAGGTGAAATTCAAAAGAGAAAAGGATTCTATAAAGTTTAATTCATAGGGGTCACCTGCTTTAGTTAAGATCGATAAGCAATTATAAAATAAATATGAAGTAAGCAGTATACTAACTATATCTGATATATTAAGTTCTTTTACAGAAGTGATCAAATCCTGAGATAGAGAGGTGTCTGGTTTAGTATTGTTATCCTCTGATTCATCTAAGTTCTTATAAGATTCTGATTGTTCGCTCATGATAGTTTCCTTTATCTCTATTAGTATAGTATTTCATTTTATGATAATCTTTATTCTTGCCCTAACTAGGTTCACAGGTATTTTTGATTGATAGTTAATATTATATAGTAAATAAGACTATTCAAAAACGTACATATGATACGGTTATAATGGGTAGGATTGAATCTTATCTTTCAAGATCCAACTCACCCTTAACAAAAGAAATAACCAACGCTACAGTCTCATTTTGTTGCTCGTCCTGAGTTAATAGAGTCCTACCATCACGTGTTGGATTGCGTTCATTTTCATTATAGTTGCCAAAGTAACTATGATTACCTCCTTGGATTTCAAACTGATTGGGGACGCCGATGAGCTTCTCTCTATCTAGTCCGATATCTTCACTTCCGTATATAATGATTGTATCAACATCTGCATCATTGAGTGGATAGGCGCCTAGTATAATAAGACCAGCGAGATTGTCATAATGATCTTCTACAAATTGGCTGGCCATAGATCCGCCTAAGGAGTGGCCCATTAAGTACCAATGTTCGATATCTGGGTATTTTTCAATGACGTCTTCTGCAGCATTCACATCAAACACTGCTAAGTTCATTGGCATATCAATAAGTACACACATAATACCCTTTTCAGCAAATTTTAACATCAATGGGGCATAAGCTAAGGCGTCAACTTTCCCACCAGGGTAGAAGATGATCCCAGTGTTCTCACTAGTTATTACATTTTTTCCAGGCATGATAGTTATCATCTTACCATCTGTCTTAGCCGCATCATATCCCTCCATCTTATACACATCTGAGTTTGCTATATTATGGTCTAGGGTATAGATGTAAAATGCACCACACAGCACTACAATGAGTGAAAGTAATATGATTAGACTTATTTTTACCTTGTTGGTTTTCATGAGTTACCATCCTTATCTACTTGAATAACATTATTCATATTATACCATTCTTCTAAAGGTCATCCAAACATGTCAAAGACAACTTAAAGCGATCGATTTTCTAGATAAGCACGATGCTCTATTCCACTCTTAATTAATTAGGAGTAAACTAGATGTATAGAGGCATAAGGCGATTATGTTGTGCACGATTAATCGTGAAAAACTTAACGTAGAAAATTCATCAAAAGCTGTTGTCAGACAAGTAGTGATATGGTAAACTTTAATTGAGAATAAATATCAAATAATAACGATTTGCATAAAATATTAACAATTGCAACTCATTAAATCCATAAGACGACACGAGGAGGTACTATGAGTAACGTATTAGATAAGGAGTTATTGTTAGACATGTACGTAAAAATGATTGATGCTAGAAATTTTGACTTAAAAGTTAGATATCTAGTCAATCGTGCCCTGGTACATGGGATGACACATTACTCAATCGGTGAAGAGGCCACAAGTATTGGTTCCATTGCAGCCCTAAATGAGGATGATTATATTACCAGTAACCATAGAGGTCACGCCCAGTGTATTGGTAAAGGAATCAATTTAGGCGAAATGATGGCCGAGATTTTAGGTCGGTATACTGGCACATGTAAAGGTAAAGGCGGCTCGATGCACATCTGTGACTTAGAAGCTAACAACCTTGGTGCCAACGGTATTGTTGGTGGCGGTTTTGCCATCGCAGCAGGGGTTGGATTAAGCCAAAAGATGCAAAATACTGACAGAATTTGTGTGTGCTATTTTGGTGATGGCGCAACCAATGAAGGTAGTTTTCACGAGAGTTTGAACTTTGCATCCATCCATCAACTTCCAGTTATTTTCTTCTGTATTAATAATAAGTATGGTATATCTTCTAATATTGAAGAAGCGACTAACATCAAGTATATCAGTGATAGGGCAAGTTCCTATGGTATAGAAGGCATTCACATAGCAGATGGTAATGACGTTGTTGGTATTTATAACGTTATGAAAGAAGCTGTTGCCAAAGTTCGAAGTGGTACAGGACCTATTCTTATTGAGGCCAAGACTTATAGAATATTTGGTCACTCAAGTGCAGATGCTGGTAAATACAGAGATAAAAAGGAAGTTGAAGAATGGAAAGCAAAAGATCCAATCAAAAAATTCCAGACCTATCTTCTAAATAATAAAGTATTTACTGCTGATGAGCTCAAAGCTTTAGATGAAGAAAGTGTCAAACGTACTGAGGAAGCCACAGAGTTTGCTGTTAACAGCGAAATGCCACCATTAGAGACAGCACTGACAGATGTCTACGCAGATTAGGGAGGTGACTATGAGTAATAAAAAAGTAATGACCTATAGAGATGCAGTCAGACAAGCGATGACTGATGAAATGATTATGGATGATAAAGTATTTTTGATGGGTGAAGACGTTGCTGTATATGGTGGTGCCTTTGGTACATCCGTTGGTATGTTCCAACAATTTGGTAAACAGAGAGTTATCTCAACACCAATATCGGAAGCGGCAATTGCAGGTTCAGCAGTTGGAGCGGCCCTTACAGGCATGAGGCCAATAGTCGATATTATGTTTATGGATTTCTTAACTATAGCCATGGATGCACTAGTGAATCAAGCGGCCAAGACTAGGTATATGTTTGGTGGCGTTGGTGAAGTGCCTATTACTATTCGTGCCTCAGGTGGTGCGGGTACAGGTGCAGCAGCCCAACATTCACAGAGTTTAGAATCCTGGTTTACTTATATACCAGGTATAAAAGTTGTGGCTCCAGGTACTGTTAACGACATCTATCACTTGCTTAGAGCTTCAATCAGAGACAATAACCCAGTGTTATTCATGGAGGTTAAAGCCCAGTATGGTATGAAAGGTGAAGTTGATTTTGATGACACAGACGCTCAGCAACTTGGTAAAGCCAAAGTCCTTGTTGAGGGTGATGATGTGACGATTGTTACATATGGTAGTATGGTTGTAAGATGTTTAGAAGCGGCAAAGGAACTTAAGGAACAAGGGATTAATGCAGAAGTTGTTGATGTCAGATGTCTTAAACCTCTAGATATTGGCACAATCACAGATTCAATAAAGAAAACTTCTAAAGTTGTACTGGTTAATGAAGCTCATAAAACAAGTGGCTTTATTGGTGAAATTTCAGCATGCATTAGTGAAAGTGACGCAATCTTTTACCTAGATGCACCTATTAAGAGAGTTGCAGCATTTGATGTGCCAATTCCATATAGCAAAGAGTTAGAGTTTTATGTGATACCAGATGTTAAACGCATCAAGGAGGCTGTCAGGGAGGTGGTAGTTGATGAGTAAAATATTAGCTACTCCTGCAGCAAGACGTATAGCTAAGGAAAAGAAGATTGAATTAATCAATATAGTTCCTTCAAGTAGAGATGGCATATTGAGGCAAAAAGATCTAGTTGCTTTTAATCAGATTTTTACTCAGAAAGTAACACCATTGGCTTTTAAGATGGCGAAGATTAATAAAGTCGATTTAACCGATGTAGAAGGAAGTGGCTACAACGGCAAAATTTTAAAAGCGGATGTTGTAAGGCTCATGTCACAAGAAGGCAAGCTGGATTCAGTTGTTGACGTTAAGGCAACACCAATTTCTAAAGCACCAGTGGCTAAAGATGAATCCACAGACCAAGTAGTTCACCATGTATCACCTAAGGTGGAGATTCAAGAAGGTGATGGTACACGTAGAGAAGCAATGAGCCCTATGCGTAAAGTGATTGCTAGACGTATGACTGAAAGCTATTTTGAAGTACCAGCAGTCCACATAGACAATGAAGTGGATATGACCAAACTACTTGACTTAAGACAAGCGCTTATCCCTACAATAGAAGAAGAGACTGGTTACCGTGTTAGCGTTGGTGATTTGATATCAATGGCGGCTATTAAGTCTCTAATGAAACACCCTGCTGTTAATGCTAGTATCGATGCACAGAATCAAGAAATCATCTATCACGATTATGTGAATCTAGCTATAGCTGTTGGGCTTGAGAATGGTCTGTTAACGCCAGTCATCAATCAGGCGGATAGCCTTTCTCTAAAACAATATGTAACTGCAGCCAAACCATTGTTTAAGGCAGCAACTGAAGGTAAGCTATCTGCAGATCAATTACAAGGATCCACGTTTACTATTAGTAATTTGGGCATGTTTGATACAGACAGTTTTACACCAATAATCAATTTACCAAATGCTGCCATTCTGGGTGTGAATGCAACTAAGAAAAAAGTGGTAGTCGTAGACGATGAAATGGTTATTAGACCAATCATGAAACTTTCATTAACGATGGACCATCGAGTTTTAGATGGCATGGAAGGGGCAAAATTCCTTCAAACATTGAAAGGTTACCTTGAAAACCCACTTAGCTTAATTGTATAGAAAGGATATTTATGATTACAGATATTATAATGCCAAAAGCTGGACCAGACATGGAAGAGGGCCAGATTATAAAATGGTTTAAGAAAATTGGTGACGAAGTAAAAGTTGGAGAAATACTCCTTGAAATATTGACGGATAAAACGAGTATGGAACTTGAGGCGGAACAAGATGGTTTCTTGGTTCATATAGTCCACGGTAATGATGACGTTGTGCCAGTTGCAACTGTTATCGGTTACCTAGCAGACAACAAGGATGAAACTGTTGAAGGAAGTCCAGAAGCTGAAAACACCGTTGAGATGAAAGAACCAGTGTCAGCAGTGCCTAAGGATGCTTATGATGCAGTTGTCATAGGTGGA
>PPCM01000164.1_pt1 | contig 94464 bp, 71 predicted proteins | sample 1555541 | NCBI WGS metagenome assembly PPCM01 (sample SAMN05284479, study PRJNA326546) | Marine sediment metagenome, whole genome shotgun sequencing project. | isolation source: marine sediment | place: Germany: Wadden Sea | collected 2012-09-05 | reverse complement strand
GATTCAAGAACAACTTTTTTATGTTCAAACCAATTAAAAGATTTAGTAGAAAGATTCTGTTCCAAATCCTGCTTAATGAAATCTTCATCTTCGTCATCCGTTATTGGAGCGTAACTAGGGTTTAGGGCTAAAACTATAACTTTGGGATTTTCAATATTTCCCCACCAAGGTTGTGGATACAGATGAGTTTGATAGAAATATTCCATCTTTAAAATAGACTTGATTGATTTGTTATCCTGTATAGCTACATTATTCTCTATTTCCCAAACATTCTTTAGTGATTTTGGTATATTACTCATAAATTAATCCTCCACTTTGGATGTTTCAATATTGTGTTTCCTATAAAATATTTTTTCATATAGTCTATGGTATTTCGACATAAAATATAAGTCCATTTTTGCTCTTTAGAAATCCATCTATGTTAAATCATACTTTGATTAATAGCTTTGTCGATTTCTTCTTTTAACGAATGAATAATTCTTTTCCCTTCGTCTTTTGAATGATTGGCATCTGTTCTTCTTTCGTTCTCTAGTACATGTCTAAATACTTGATCACAGTTTAACCCTTCTGAAATTAGTTTTCTTGTGCATTTATCGATAACGACTGGAACGGTAACATTCACGTAAGTTATATGAGTTAATTCTCTTTTTGTTAGGTTTCGTTCTTGAGTTAGTACTGACGTATATCGGTTTTTACTGGTACTAAGTTCCTTGTGCTGTTTTAACAGTTCTTCAAATATTGAAATAAGTCCATTATCGCTTTTGACACCAGAATAGTCTATGTTCTCTGAATAATCGAAGAATAATTCCATTAGGTCCAAAACAAAGTGATAATCATATACACTTCTAAAATCATCTCTCATATTCACGTAAGAAACAGAAATAATATTGTTTAAAAAATTTATAATGTCATACATGATTTTCTTGGACATGTATTTTCTGTCAATTTTCTTGTATTCATCATAGAAAGAAGAGTCGAAAGATCTATCAGTACATTCTGCGAAAATGCGAAGTTCTTTATATTTATACGTTCTAGACAATGCCGTACTTACAAACGAATGAGGTACTATTTTTGTGCCAAAATCCTTGTCTGAAATATATAAATCAGCTTTACCAAGAATTTCAACAAAAATGTCATCTCCATGTAGATGTAATTTTCCAAGAGTACCATTTCTTTTTCCATAAAGATTCGCTATTTCTTCAAATGCAGAGTAATCATCTAACAAGAATATGTACTTGTTTTCCAATCGTCCCGAAATGTTGAACTCATCCAATACAAACACATCATCATCATCTAATTGATCATAATCAAGTTTGTAATAACTACCAGGAAATAAAAATGCTTTAGCGTGTGCGTAAAAAAATATATTGTAAGGCTTTATATGGAGTGTTTTTGCAGTATCTCCTTGATCCTCATTTGGTTTCGCAGTGTTATAAATGTAATGCTTTTTATACTTTTTGTTATTCTTATAGAATTGCGTTAATGCCGCATATACAACTTCAAAAAGATCATCAACATTGTCGTATTGCTCTTTAAGCAGTACAAACGTCTGCAGCGAAACAACAAAATATCTATGAGCAAGTTCTTTTTGATGTTTTGAAAGATACAAGTCTCCTAATTGCTTAGAAACAACTCCAAACTTAATATCATTATACTTATCAGTACCGCTTAATCGTTTTTTTCGATAAGTGAATTCAAGTTCTACGATTGTCTCTAATGTTTTTGTGTTCTTCAAATAGTACTCTAGTGACACTTGAAAGAACTCGTCTAACTCACTATGGTGTTGCTCTGTAAATATTGTGTTTTCACGAAAATCACGTTCGATTATGTCTACAACATGTAAGTCATCAATGTTTTTCTCATTCTTTATTGCCCACTTTAGAATGAAGACAATTGACTTGTATTTTACAGTTCTATAATAAGTAGATTCATTATAGAAGATATTAATCAAGTTCATCAAAGCATTGAAACTAATAATCATATTTTTGTATTCATTTTTAAGAGAGTGTAGTCGTAATTTGCAGTAGTACAGAGGAATCATTGTGCGACTATCCGACAGTTCTTTACTATTCTTTACAGCGACTTTAAGATAGAAAAAGGAAAGTTCGTAGTTCCCAATCTCTATAAATTGTTGAGAAATATGTAGAGAAAAAACATAATTTAATCCTTCTCGATTCGAAATAGAGAAAGAAGAAATTTCTCCATTAAACTCTGTTGGTTCAAAGTTGGTAATATAGTAAGTATCTGATAATAATATAATTTTTACTTTTGCTGATTTAAAAGAATATTCATTGAGATGTTCGTTTAAAGTTTTAAATCCCTTTTCATCCACAAAAAAGAAAATGGTATCATTTTCCTCTTCAATATACCCAATAAAATCAAAAATCTTAGCTCTAGATTCTTTGATATCTAGTGTTCTGTAATCTACCTTGTTTAATTTGTAGATATTGATGATTTCTGGCTTTTCAGGTAAATAGTAATGAAAGTCACGTAATTCAGTACAGTCTATAAATGTAGTCTTCATCTGAGTCACCACCTAGCATGATTTTTCTAATATCTAGTTAACTTCGTTTCATATCCAATATTTCATAGGATTCCATTGTATCAATTTCATTATTGTAAATATCAAGGAATGTCTCGCATTCCACTGTGAAGATGTCTTTGTTATGATTCAGTTCAACAGTTTTACTGCAACCACCAATTATGTTATCTTCATTATCTAAATAGATAAGATGGACTCTTAATTCTGTAATTTTCGCATGAAAATAGTTGTTAATTTCAAGGACTTGTTGATAGGAGTTACTGTCTTTTGGATGTGCTGTATATCCATAGAGATACTCTTCATCTTGTACAAGTTTTACGGAACTTTCAACGTAATGCTTCACTTCTTCAATTGTCACGTTATATGAAACTGGCTTATCTGAATTAAAGTTCATCTCACATCCAAAGTAAAAATCTGAATCAACATCAATTACATTTACTACTTTGTCCTCATAATGTACTAGTTCATTATAAGAATCATAAAACATAAAACTCAACAATACTTGCAATAACATATGATTTTTATTTGGATTATCAATAACTACTCCAACTGAAAAATACCACTTTCCATCAATCTGTTTGAACGTACCAGCTTGCCTTCTAATGTTAGGAAACTTAGGATCATCACTTTGCTTTTCTTCCAGTTCTAACCATTTGTAATCACCTGATTGTACACTCATCATGTAATTTTTTTGAAAAGTAGATATAGCAGATGAAAACGCAGATATATGAAGTAACAAGTTTATTATGAAATCACCAACTAATGGATTCTCTGATAGTCTATGAATTTCATCAAATAGACCCTTTTTTTCAGAAGAATATACTTCTGATTTGAGTTCTTTTAATTCTTTAACAGTCGGTAACATATTGTTTGACCCTTTAAATACATATGTAAGAAAACTATAATCTAGTTCACCAACTTCGGTATAAAAGGCGATATATAGTTTAAGAATATTTGGTAAGACACTGGATATATTACCGTTCTCTCCCTTGGAAGATTTCATAATCGATCCCATTTTTATAACGATATATAAACTTTCTGCCTGTTTATATATCTCATCCTGATCTTTTTGCTTTATATCAAATATGCTTTTTTCAATCAATTTTTTTCTGTTCTTCATCATAACACCCCTTTTTATAATTATACCATAATATCGGATTCTTATTTGAAATTTTGGTTTTTGATGATAGTACTGTATAATATTTAATAAGGACGTGATACTATGAATTCATTTGAGAAGGGACTCGACTATTTAACCAACTTAAACGTAAAAATGGCTGTCAATTGCTTTATATCGTCTATAGAATCAGATGATATAGTTGAAAGTCGTTTCTTTATGTTTCACTTAGAGAACATTAATGTAATTGGAAATCATTTTATAAATAGTACTGGAGTTTTAAATCAGTTTGATGTAAATCATCTAGATGATGATAATTCTATTCATAATTACATTAAAGCACTTTGTTATTACCACGGGTATTTTGTAGAATCAGATTATGATTCTTTTCTTAAGTACTGTAATCAAGCAGCAGAAAGTGACCTCTTAATTGCTAAAATCGCACTTCTTATTGATTTAGAATTAACCAATCATGACCTCGCTGTCGATAAATTTAAGGACTTATCAGATGAGGGAATAGGGATAGCTACTGTTTACCTATTACTATTCACTTCACCTACAACTGAACTATTAGATAAAGCTATAAAACAAGGAAATTCATATGCATCGTATTTATTGGCTTATTGTTACGAATATGGAGTATACGGAAAGAAGAGACCTACTTTATCAACAGAAAATTATATAAATGCAGCTTCCAATAGTATTAGAGAGGCTCAATATAAGATTGGGTTATCGTCTGAATATGCTTCATTAAGCAATCATAACTTATTAAAGACAGTTGCAATGTACAGCAAGGCTAGTGATGGTGGTTACATTTTGTCATCAAAGCATTTGGGTTATTTAATGTTAAGCAGAATCTATCAAACACAGCCAAATTACCAAAAAGCACTTTTGCATTTCAAGCATTCTAAGCTCATTCAATCAGATTTAGATATTATATCTTATTACACCTCTCATTTTTCGGATGATGGAATTCCTAACTCTATTACTGCATTTCTTGAATCAATTACACTTAGAAACAAAAAACCAAAAGAGATATTTCAAGTTGCAAAACATTATGTTGCAACAAACCTTGAATATCTAGACTCATTACACATTCCAAAACTACAAACGTCTATCACTTCTTCTCTGTTTAGTTATTTGTGCTCATATCCAGTAAAAGGGAACACTGACTTTTCTAGTTCAACAACAATACTCATTAAGAGTTTTGAAGTCATATTAAAGAAAATTTTCTACGATGGTTTCATACTCTATCTTGAAAATAATTGTATAGACCCAACTGATCTAAGACAATATAAATTAACAAACTTTATTATCTATAAGAAAAACAAAAAATATCATTACTTCAACCCTGAAGAAGGAATATTCTCATTATCAAGATTTTCAACATTGATTGGAGAACGTTTTTATGCTAATCCTTATAATAACCCTCTTAACACACTCAAAAACGACTCAAGAAAAGTATTCCCAATTTTCTTGGAATACTGTAAATCAATTCTAAATATTTCCGACATACCTGGATTCTTGTATCAATTGCAAGATGAAATTCAATTTATCAATCTAATCATTCGTAACGTGGGAGCACACACTGGATATATCTCAAAAATAGATGCTACATTTGTGATGAATTATTTCATATATGATTCACAAAAATTACGAGTTCTTATAAATTCAGTAAAAGAAGACAAAATTCCTTTCTTATTCGGAGGTGAAACCTATGATACAAATTGATGAAGCATTACGTTTATTTGATCAAAGTGAATATGATAATGCCTACGATTTATTGGAAAAGGGATTGAAGAAATCGAATCCCTTCTGTCAATATTGGATAGCAGTGATGCTTTTAAAAAAATTCATTGATAGTAATTACTATAGTCCAACTGAATTATTTAAGTCAGCATTCAAAAAAATTAAAAAATTGGCAATTAAAAAGGAAGATGCTCATGCTCAGTACATATTGTATAGTTACTACGAAGAAGGATACATTTTTGACAAAGACCAAAATCTTGCGTATGAATATCTAAAGCAATCTGCAGTAAGTTTCCCAAGAGCGATGTCAAAATTAGCTTCAAATTATATCAAGAAGATTGGTATAGACAACTCAATAACATTACTAGAACAAGCAGCAGCACAAAACTATCCTCGTGCCTTCTATAATTTGAGTGTCATCTACAAAAGTAAGAAATATAATAAATTTAACGAGCAAAAACATAAAGAGTACTTAAAACTCGCGATAAATCATAAACATCCAATTGCACTTTCAAATCTAATAGCATTTTACTATAATACAAAAAATCCTTCTAACTTAAAAAAAGCAGCTGAAATATTAGAGAACAATAAGGGTATGAAAGATCCTTCTATATTATATTTTAGGGGATTATTCTTGTTTCAAGGAATCGAGAATGATCGAGATGTTAGGCAGGGACTAAAATTAATCGAGAAAGCATCAGGGCTTGGTGACACTAATGCGATATATTTCCTTGGACTTTATTATTTGGAAGATAATTCCCAACGGGATTTAGATTCCGCCAAAAACTATTTCTTAAAAATAGTAGAAAAATCACATAGTGGAGCAATTTATCACCTAGCTGTTATCGAAGTTATGGAAGGCGATTATGAGTCTGCATACAAAAGACTACAGCCACTTATTAAGAAAGAACATTACAAGGCAACGATGCTAGCTATAAAAATCTATACAAATCCAAAATCTCCTCATAGAAATATTAAGAAGGCAGAAAATCTATTACTTTTATTGGTAAACAAGGGACATGTTGACTTGTATGAAAACTTAGGAAAGCTATTCTTTGAAAACTTTTCTATAGATAATTATCAGAAATCGCTACTATATTATGAAGAAGGGGCAAAAAACGGAGTTTATGCCTGTAAAAAAAGACTAGCTTCTATCCTCGTGTTTTCACATAGTGAAGAAAAAGTCAAAAAAGGATTAAATCTTTACAACGACCTTTTAAAGGAGTACGATGATGCCGATTTGTACTATAATGTTGGGAGTGCTTACTATTTTGGTAGATACAATACTAAAGACATTCCAAAAGCAATATCTTACTTTCAATTAGCTGCAGATATGAAGCATCCTGATGCGCTGATTCGCATCGGTTACATCCATTTGTTTGGAAGAGAGAACATTCCTTCAAACAAAGAAAAAGCCATACAATACTTTCAGGAAGCAGCTTCCATTAATCCAAAAGGAAATCAACCATTGAAACTAGTATCTCTAGACAATAATATTAGTAGAAATGTTACGATATCAAAAGATGTCTTAAATCAGATAAAAGAGTATACTCCACAAGGTATATTTAGTTACTCTAAAAATCTGTTATCAGAGAAACTTGGTACAACATATCGTAAATTAGATCCAATTGCTAGAGAATCTTTAACTATTGGCTACGCTAATTATCTATCTTTTCTACAGATAGATACGGAGTTAGATTATAGTGTTGTAACTCATCAGATAATAAGGGCTGTAGAAATTGAAATCAAAAAGATTTTTTACACGAATTTTTTACATTATTTGATTAAGGCAAAAACGAATCCAAACTTGTTGTACTCTCCTGAATATTACAACTTGATTGTTGTTAAATATGGAGATAATATGATTGATTATGTTCATCCAAACTTGGGAAATTTCACACTTAACAACTTTAAGACTATTCTTGGTCTGCATCAAGTTATAAAGGAGAAAGTATATACAGAGGATGAATTAACTTTGGAAGATTCTGTTGAACATATATCTTATATTGATAACCACAAAAATGTTTCAAAGAAGTGTAATAAATACATGGTAAATTACTGTAAAAAAATCTTCAAAGGACCGTTCTCAAACTACTACAATGATGAAATAAGCGCAATACTATTAAACTTAGTAGAGGATGTTGATCTCATTAACGAAGTTGTAAGAGACCCCGGTGTCCATAGTCAAAACATATCAAAACAACAGGCCAACTTTACCGTTAATCTCATTATAAAGGTCGAAAGTATACTTAGTAGACTTCATGCTTTATTAAACTATAATGAGTTAGAAAAGCTAGATGATATTAAAGAGAAAATTAACAAACCAGAGTCAGTTCTCTCTAAAATAAAGGAGTAACAATTATCATAAAACACATAAAAAGCAGATTATAATTAATCTGCTTTTTTTATCTCTTTATTACTAAAGTAGATTTCTTCAATAGCGTACTTTAGTTCCTGTAATTCTTCAACTCTATTAATGAACTTCGGATTTTGTCCCATTGCATCTGCGTATTTAAGTTGGAATAGTTCTTCTATCAAATTATGGTTAAATTGCTTCAAAAATTTATTTATACTTTTATTTGATGTGCCGATTTGATAATCATGGTAATAAACAAGCGTTAGAACATTATTGATTACAAATTCATTATACTCTAATCTTTCTAATATAATCTTAGTCAGTTCCTCACTTACTTTGCTATGTCCATAAAAATGCCCTACTCCTTTTTTATCAATTGAATAGGTATTCGGCTTTCCAATATCGTGAAAAAGCGCAGCTAACCTTATCTCCAAGGAATTTGGTGTATTCTTCAGCACTTCTAATGTATGATTGAAAACATCAAAACAATGATAAATGTTGTGTTGCTCAAACCCAATCATAGGCTCAATCTCAGGAATTAACTCAATGAGAAAATCCAATTCATTTAGTATTGCTCTTGAGACATCGTTACTCATTAGTAACTGATTCAAGCGTAATTGAGAATCTTTGGGTGTGTTGCTATTTACCACTATTTTTCACCATCTCTTTCCCTCACCATTCTTTTAAGGTACTTATTCTCTAATTTTGGTTTTCTTGTATATACAACTGCAAGTAAAATATAGTAGAAAATCAGTAAAGTAAAGACAATAATACTAACTGTTGTTGAAACATACATGTTTTGGTAGTTTATGTTGTGTTCTTCCAAAACAAAATATATATACTCTATGAAATCATGCAAGAACATCAGTATTGCCCATAGTGGTGCTGTTGTTGCAATTAAAGTTGTTAAAACATCTTTGTTTCTGTCTCTTTCCAATGAAATCAATTCAATCCTATCATCTAGCCCTCCGCTTTTGATTTCAAGCTCTTGAATCAAGCTTTCAATGTTCAAGGTCTTTCGTAATTCATTGTATAAATTTTGATAGTTTGAGTTTACACTGATATCATTAAAGATTGTCGTTAATGCTACTTCAGATATTTGATACTTTACAACCATTATATTTTGTTTAATCCTCTTTAATTCTTTGCTGGATATCTTAAATTCCATATGTTCTTCAATAGAACCTATTAAACTAGTTAAAGCGAATCTTTGATTTAACACTAACAAATACAGATAAAAGTATACTCGATCAGACGAACCATTTCCTTTACCAACGATTTGAGTTATTGTTTGATTTGTTGTTACGTCATCTACTTCAAATGCACCACAACAAACTCCTTCTAAAGATGTTCCCCATATGACATTATCATATCGGTTATGTATAACTTCCTCAATAGCAGTTGCTGAAATTTTATAACTACTTTTATGTCCCAGAGATAACATTGAAACATACTTTTTCATAGATTCCAGATTGGTATCGTTTGTTGTAAAGATACTATTATATACAAGAACTTCTGTTGGAACAATATCGTTTGATTTTGGTTTGTTATCAAAGGAATGACTTATATTAAACAGTCCGAGAATGTTTTCAAGGTCTTGTTTCAAACTAACTGTTTCTACAACGTATTCATCTTTATTTACTTTTGTTTGCTTTTCTATCTCATTTACTTTATTTGCTTTAAACATTTTGAGAATGTAGTTTGCTTCAATATAGTGGTTTATTGTATCTACATTTAAGTCATAATGTATGACTAAAAACCCGACTTTGCTGCTAAAAAGGTGAAGTGTAATTTTTTCAATAGAAAAATTGTAACAGGCATCTTTATTCTTTGAAATATAAAAAGAACTTTTTCTTCTTTGATTTTCATCTAAAAAGCATTTTGTTATCTTGCTTGGTATTAAACTAAATTCTTGATAAATATTACTATCTTGTGAAAAATTCTTCAATATGTATGGATGAACACGATAACCTCCCAAGAAGGCATCATTTGTATTAATGAACAAATTTGATTCTCTTAGAAAAGCTATTTGATCATTAAATTCATCAGAAAATTGGAAAGGAATGATGTGTTTACTTCGTGACAACTTTATTTGATTCATATTATACAACCCCTTTATATAATTATGTACTTCTATTGGTATAGCGACATACTCTAACTACAATTATAACAAAAATTATAGATTATGTGTATATCTTCTTTTACCTAGTACTATAGTTAATGAGTGTATAATCTATACTTTACTACTATCTCTTTAATTCTATATGTTACATTCAGTCTCCTGTTATAATTTTCATCTCTTGTAAGTGGAGAATTAAGTATTTCTTTTTTTGAGTAGAAAGATAAAAACGAGTTAATCGTAAAGTGATTAACTCGTTTAATTTAATGGTTTAGAATCTAAGAAATTATTTGATTGCTCTAGCGAATGTATTTACCGCTTTTTTGTGCATAATCAACGATTAGTTTAGAATATTCTTTTGAAGTTACTTGTTTCATTTGATACATATCTTTATCTGCTTCCTGGATTGTTTTATAGATGCTTTTTTCTTGATTACTTAAGGCTACCCCAATTGATACAGAGACGTGCAGTGTGATATCTTCATCTAGACATTCTTTTAATATGTCTTCTTTTATTTGATTAATTGTATCTAAGGTCGTATCTTTTAATACAATCAAAAATTCATCTCCACCGATACGAGCCATGTGTTTGTTTTCGTATGATGCCATAACAATCTTCATTTTATTTGCAAGTGATTTTAACAGGTAATCTCCTCGTTCATGCCCAAGATAATCATTATTGGCTTTTAACCCGTTTAAATCGAGTGAGATAACACCGGTGTTATCATTATCTTCAATGTGTTCGAGTTTACTTTCCATATAATTACGGTTGTTTAACCCTGTCATATTATCATAATTACTTAATTTATTTAATTCTCTTAATAGTGAGAAGACCTGTGTTTCATCATAAAGTAAGATCATATATCCATAATCATTCATTCCTTGAAGAGTGAATTTCTTTTCACGCATATGGAAGTGGTCTTTGTTTGGCGCATCGACTGAATCGACATCATATTCACTATAAAGAACTAGTTTGTTACTAAGTTCCTTTTTGAGGATATCAAGATGTTTTCCAACTACCTCTTGTTCGTTAATGTCATATTTCTCAATCAATAACTTACTTACTTCAATGACATTGTACTCTCGGTCCGTTAAGATATAGATTTCTCTCATATTTGATAGAATTTCTCCCCTACCTGAGGTTTTTAAGTTGAAGACCATATCTCGTTTATAAATAGCTTGATAAAGTGCATATGAGACAAGAACAAGTGATATATGTGTTAAGTCAACACTAGCTTCTATTCCGATTAGTTGTAGCAAGTTAAAGAGTAATACTACAATAACACTTGCGGCCATTATTCTTGTAACAAGCATGTACTGTCTGACATTTTTGTTTTTTGCAAGGAATGCAAACAGAAATATAACTGCGGCAAGTAAGAATGAATACGATAAGATTAAATGAACGATAAAGAGAATTCCTTTGTTTGCTGCATAGAGATCAATTGAAGATGTCATATCTGCAAGAGAAAGTTCTAAGAAGAACAATGTCCATGTATTGGTAAGTGCAATGACAAGTTCTAATGCAAATAACAATGCAAGTATATAAAACAATGCCTTTGGCATTTTCATTTCAATATAATTAAAGATGGTGCATACCATTAGTGCTGCAAGCAAGAACTTGAGTGGATACCCAAGAAGATGTGAATAATAGACGATAGTTGTATTCGGTACTAGTTTTTCCATAAAGATTAATAATGTCCATACAAAACTGACGTTCATTAAATATTTTAAGCATGTGTATTTTGTATCATTTTTAGTTACTCGCATGTTCACAACTGGAATCAATGCTAAAAACCCGATTAATATAAACGTAATCATTAGTACTGTGTTCATAATATCACCTCTTTTAAGTAGTTATATTTTACCAAAGTTTGCTTGTGAATGATAGTAAAAGAGAAAAAACGTGATACTATACAATCTTTCTCTTGTTTATCTATACTAAGACTCGAAGTGAAATAAAACATTTTTTACAATACTTTATGTTAGATTACACATTAATATCACTAACTGTGCAAAATGTAAAAAAAGAGAAAATCCAAATGTGGATATTCTCTTCTAATTTACATTACTTTTGTTATTTTATTTACTACATCATCTTTAAATCTATTTATGTAATCTGTGATGAATGTGATGATATCCATATTCGGATCATTAACAAGCGGTGTTAAATCCATTGCGTATGTGATTTGGTCTGAGGTGTCAATTACATGTGAACTTGAGAATGTTGCATTCGCTAATCTTCTACCTACAGTAGCTTTATCATATCGCTTACCACCAATGATTTGAGAATCGAATACTTCAACTAGACTTGCAGATAGATTTGGATGTTTTGATACATCTAAATATTCTTTTTCATTGTCATTAACCCAGTCTAACGCTCTCCAGACTTCACAACCATAGACTTTCTTAGGTCTATCGCTCTCCTCTAATAAACGTAAGGCTTTGATTACTTTTGTAACTACACCGATATGAGTATCGTGTTTATCTGCGAGATTATGAGTATATAATACCTGTGGTTTTGCTTCTTCTAGTAATCTCTTAAGTTCTTCGATAATAACGACGTCATCCTTGTTTTTCACTTCGCTACTTTTATGGTTTAGTAAAGCGAGGACATTATATTCTCCTAGCACAGCTGCTTTCTTTTGTTCTTTTTTTCTAACATCTATCATTTCTTGATCGCTATAATCTTTATATATGTTGTCTCTAGCGCTTCCGCTACCGTTTGTAACAACTACTGCAGTAAAGTGATTATCTTTGTTTTGGAAACATTCACTCACTCCGTGATATGCCATAATTTCTAGATCATCTTGATGTGCGCCAATTGCCATATGTGTTGTTCTTTTTATTGCGCTATCTTCATTCATTTTATTTGGAATAAACAATTCAATTAATTTATTTTTAAACTCCATTATAATACCTCTTTTCATAACGATTTGCTCTTCACTCAAATTATACCACATTGCATATATCCTTATAAAAATTATCGATTTTAGAACTTTTTTTTCAAGACGTGCAAAATATGAAAATGGTACAATATTAATGGTGATAAAAATGAAATCTTTGACTTACATAGAAGTAAATGTAAAACGTATTAGAGAAAACATCAAAAATATCCTCGCTTACAAAGAAGGGGCTTTTATGTTTATATTAAAGGCAAATGCTTATGGACATGGGTATCTGAAAATCCTTGAGATTATTAATTCCTTCAAGCAAATCAAGTATATTGGAGTATCCAATTACAATGAGGCTACATTACTAGCGAGATACACAAAGAAGGAAATCGTAATTCTTGGTTACACTAAGAATAGCTATTTCATCAATAAATACAGTAATATAATACCCTCTATCTCAAACGAATCACAGTTAGATATTGAAGGTGCAAGAGTATTTGTTAATATCAATACAGGATTTAACCGTCTTGGTTTAAAACCAACAAAGGAAAACTATAGTAAATTGATTCAATTTCAAAAGAACAATGATGTAGTAGGTATTTTTACACACCTTAAGCTGTCCTCTAACAAAGAAGACTTCTTGCAAATTGATAGTTTTAAACTATTCACGAGTAATTTGGAGATTAACTACAACAGTATAAGCGATTCAATCGCATATACTAGATATAATACAAATGAGAACTTATACAGAATTGGTGCTTTAATGTATGGTTTAACATCGAATAGTGAGACGGGTAAAATAAATGTGAAACCTACAGATACTCTATATTCAACAATAACCAACATCGAATACTACAACAAAGATACTGAGGCTTTTTATCATTCTTTCATTGCAAAGAACTCAAAAGTAGCTACGATTCAAATTGGATATGGTGATGGCTTATTTAGAGATATGAAAGATGTATATGTAATGATTAATGATACAAAGTGTAACTATATTGAAGTAGGTATGGACCAATCAATTGTTGATATTACAGATGTCAACTGTGAAATTGGAGATGAAGTAATCGTATTTGGGAATGAAGGTATCAGTCTTGAGGAAATGTCTAAGTTGCTAGGGACGAACAAAAATAACATCTTAACAAATATTTCTCAGAGAGTTTCTCGAAAATATGTAGGTGGTGCAAAATGAAAATCAATCAAATTATAGATTCTTTAAAAGAAAAAACAATCATGTACAGAAGGCATCTTCATCAATTTCCTGAACTTAGTAAACAAGAATACAAAACACAAGATTATATCATCTCAGTACTAAAAGAGCATGATATCGCCTATGATAAATGTGAAACAGGTGTTATTGCCTATATTAACAAAGAGACACCTTCTCCTTGTATTGGATTAAGAGCTGATATTGATGCCTTACCAATTAGTGAGATTAATAACGTAAGTTATAAGAGTAAAAACAAAGGTGTTATGCACGCCTGTGGTCATGACGCTCACACTGCGATTCTTCTTTCAACAATAATAACCTTAAAACGAGTCGAAAAAGACCTAGAAGGATCGATAAAATGCTTTTTTCAACATGACGAGGAAGTATCATCGGGAGCAATTAATATTATTGAGAATGGATTTATGGAAAACCCAAAAGTTACTACGATGCTTGGGCTACATGTAATGCCTTATTTAGAGGTTGGCGAAATTGAAGTGAAGAATCATACCTTAACTGGTAGTAGTACATATGTATCCATAGATGTATATGGAAAAAGTTGTCATGCAGCTTACCCCGAACAAGGAGTTGACGCGATCATTATCGCCTCTGACATCATCTTAAAGTTACAAACTATTGTTTCAAGAAACATTAGCCCCCTTGATCAAAATGCATTATCTCTTAGTATGATTAAAGGTGGTATTAAACCAAATATAGTATGTGATCATGTTCAAATCACAGGTACGTTAAGAACGGTATCTTTGGATTCCAAAGAACGAATCATGGAACGAATAAATACAATATGTAACCACACCGCTCTTGCTTATAATGGTACAAGTGAAGTGCGTTTTAAAGAAGGGTACAGCCCGTTAGTGAATGACCCTTCTATCAACGAACATATCACAAAAAATGCAGGAGCACTTTCCCTTATAGTCAAACATAAAGTTTATCCAAGTCTTGGTGTAGAAGATTTTGGTTATTATCTCAATAAAAGCAGTGGTGCATATTACCATCTAGGATGTGGGAACAAATCAAAAGGAATCGATAGTCCGTTACATTCTAGTAACTTCGATATTGATGAGGACTGTCTTAAAATTGGTGTATCCTTACAAGTTAGTAACGTATTATCTTTGTTAAATCAATTATCGTTATTGGAGGAAAATTATGAGTAATTTACTATTTGATGGGGTCGATGTTGTTGCACTAAGTGAAAATCATCCTACACCTTTTTATCTATATTCTAAAAAGATGATAAAGGATCGTTTAGAAATCGTTGAAAACGTCTTTTTAAATCAATATCCAAATACTGATGCATTTTATGCATCAAAGGCTTTTCTATGTTTGGAAATGGCGAGAATCATCAAAGATTCTAAACTAGGAATTGATGTTGCTAGTATGGGGGAGATGTTTATCGCCCTTAAAGCTGGTATCTCTCCAGACAAGATTTTAATGCATGGTAACAATAAGTCTTCAAGTGAACTATTATATGCCTTAGAACATAAAATCGGAAGAATTGTTGTTGATAATCTAGTGGAATTGAAACTGATTAATACGCTTTCAACAAAATATAACTTAGAAGTTAATATCCTTATTCGATTTTCACCAAAACTTAACGAAGTCCATACTCACAAGTTTATTCAAACAGGACACAAAACATCTAAATTTGGTTTTGACTTAGATAATGATTTAGATGAAATTTTCAAAATAGTAAACAGTAATGATTTAATCCATTTCTTAGGAATTCATTTTCATGTTGGTTCACAGTTAAACACCTTTAAAAATCATCTAGAGGCAACAAGTATTGTTTTTAAGTATATTAAGTTAATGAAGGATGAGTATCACTACATCACTGAAGAATTAAACATTGGTGGAGGATATGGGATTCAGTATCTAGATACTGACACAAAACTTCCTTTAGAAGGCTTTGTAAAACCAGTTATGAATTTAATCAACGACCTAAGTGTACGTATCGATATCAAAAGACCAAAAGTAGTGATTGAACCTGGTAGAAGTATTGTAGGAGAATGTGCGATAACCGTTTACGAGGTAGGTTATACGAAGAAGAAAACGAACGAAAAAGAATTTTTAGCAATCAACGGGGGAATGACAGATAATTTACGTGTAGCATTATATAATGGTAAATATTCCTGTGATATTGCGAATAAAATGAATGTACTCAAGAATCATTCATATGATATTGTTGGTAACGCATGTGAGTCAACGGACTTAATGATTAAAGATGCTTTGTTACCGAAAGTAGCTCGTGGAGATTTGTTGGTTGTATATAATACTGGTGCATATGAACACTCTCTTGCGAATAATTTCAATAAAATGTTACGTCCTGAAGTTCTTTTAATTGACGGTTCTGTAAAAACAATTCAAAGAAGAGAGACATTAAGTGATCTTATAAGAAGAGACTTATAATTTAAAGAAGTAATTCAATTACTTCTTTTTTTGTACGAAAAAATCACATTAAAATTTAATGTGATTTGATTTCATATTTAGTTTTGAACCAGCTGCTTCATCAATTATTATTGTTACATTTGGGTGTAACTGTAGAATTGAGGCTGGTACTTCTTCATCTACTTTTCCATATACCATTTTGTAAATTGCATCCGCTTTTGATTCACCTGATGCGATTAACAATATTTTTTTTGAGAACATGATGTTTTTAATTCCCATTGTAATCGCGTGCGTTGGTACTTCTTCAAGGGAATTAAAGAATCTCGAATTGTCAATTCTTGTTTGGTCATCAAGTTCTACAATGAATGTTTGGTTACCCATTTCTGTGCCTGGTTCATTAAAACCGATATGCCCGTTATTACCGATTCCAAGTAATTGCAGGTCACGCTGATTCCCAAACATTTTCTCATTGTAGTCTTCTGCTAGTTTTTCTTTGTTTACCATATCATTTGATGGGATATTGATGTTTGATTCTAAAATATCGACTTCATCAAACAAATGTTTGTGCATAAATGAATAGTATGATTGAGGATGTGATTGGGGAATTCCAACATACTCATCTAAGTTAAATGTTTTTACGTCTTTAAATGAAATAATGAAATTCTTATATGCATCAATTAGATTCTTGTATAGTCCAATTGGTGATGTACCTGTTGCTAGACCTAGTATACAGTTAGGTTTTAAGATAATTTCTCTTATTACGACCGCTGCTGCGGCCTTTGACACTTCATCATAGTCTTTATATTTAAATATTTCCATTATTTTTACTCCAACTCTTTAATTATTTTCCAAGCTTTCTCGAATGTTTCCATTGTTTTCTTCTAAAATTCTCATTATCGTTTCTTTGCTTTCTATCTTTGATAAAATTGCAAAGATTGCATTTTTAACTGAATTGTATTTGTCTAAGTATTCAATCGCTACTTTTTCTGGTACCCCAGTTACGTCCATCACAATACTTCTAGCTCTTGAAACTAGTTTTTGATTAGACATTTGAACATCAATCATTAAGTTTTCATATACTTTTCCAATTTTGACCATTGCTGATGTCGTAATCATATTAAGGATTAATTTTTGAGCAGTCCCTGATTTCATTCTTGTTGAACCTGTTAGTGGTTCTGGACCTGTGATTGCTTCAATTGGATACATTGCCGCTTTTGCTATTTCGGAATCAACACTGGTTGTAATACACCCTGATTTTGCACCAATACTGTTTGCATATTCAATGGCTGCTACTGCATAAGGTGTACGACCACTAGCAGCGATACCGATAACGACATCTTTGTTACATAAATTACGTGATTTTAAATCATCAATCGCTTCTTGTTTAGAATCTTCCGCACCTTCAACAGCTGTTCTTAATGCTGTATCTCCGCCTGCGATAATTCCAACAACCATGGAAGCAGGGACTCCAAATGTAGGTGGACATTCACTTGCATCTAAAACTCCTAAACGACCTGATGTTCCTGCACCGATGTAAAATAATCTACCACCGTTTCGAAATGCTTCAGTTACAACATCAACAATCATGGCAATTTGAGGAATTGCCTCCTCTACTGCCTTGGGTACCTTCTTATCTTCATCGTTAATCAGTTTTAATATCTCTGTAGTCGAAACGATATCAATATTTTTCGTCGTCTCGTTTCTTTGCTCTGTAGTTATTTTCTTAATATTTACCACTTTATGCCACCTCTTTACTTGATAGATGTTTTAAAGCCAAATAGTAAGCTCCATAGGCTGGTTCTGTTGGTTGATCATCTATCTTAAATTTAATTCCATATTTTTTTATTTCTTGTATAAATGCTTCTTTAACATATGGTCCTTCTAGTAAGAATCCACCTTTAAGACCAATAATAATTTCTTCAGTATGTCCAATTGTTTTATAAGCAATCATGGTTTGTTCAGCCAAGTGAACTCCTTCATCAATAAACAGTTTTATTGCTTCTTTATCTGCTTCATCTGCTTTCTTACCAATGAATTCCGAAAGTTTCGCAATATCACTTTTTTGATTGTTGTAAACAAAATTCTTGATGTCATTGTAATCTGTTATGTTAAGCTCTTTCAATATTGACTTAGAAAGTTTTGATACAATTTTAGCTTCTTCAAACTGCTTAATCACCATTTTTAGAGCTGCGATTGCCAAATGGTATCCCGATCCTTCATCACCTAATATGTGACCAAATCCACCAACGAATTGTATTTCATCCTGATGTTCGAAGGTAATGACACTTCCGGTTCCACCTAAGACCATTATTACTTTTTTCTTGTAATCTTTTTTGACACTGTAATAAGCGATTGCAGCGTCAGTTCCAAAAGATACTTTTGTATTGTATTTCCTAGCTAGTTCTAACTCAAACTCATCTTTTTCAAGATAGTTAGAGTATCCCGCTACTCCAATTTCAATTAACAAAATGTCATCACTATTTATCCCTGCTGTTAGTTCATCCAGTACAGAGATTATATTGCCCTTACTTTGTTCTTCGTTAACACTAAAGTTACTAAAGCCTTTTTTACTTCTCTTTCGTTCTGTTCCATCTTTTGAAAATAAAATTCCTAGTGTTTTTGTAGCTCCACCATCAACTCCGATTATATATTTCATAAGGACACCACCAATTTTCCGTTTGGCACAACTTTTCCTTGTAAATATTCTATCAGTACTTTCACACTATTTGGTGTGTACTCATACATTGCAAGTAGATGTTTTATTTCAGGATAGAACACTGAGTCATACGGATTTCTCATCATGATCACTTTTAATAGTGTTTGATTATCTAGTTGTTTGATTAACTCGATTTGATTTTGATATATGTTTGCATTGTATGAGCAAAATACTACTTGTTCATACTCTTTTGCCTTAGCTACAACTTCTTCGATATCCTCTTCTAATCGCACCGATACTTCTAATGTATCATAGTGAGATAGATTTTTCTTTACTTGATCAATGATTGATACTGCCCCATCGTCTTCATCAGCGATAGTCGTTGGAAGTGGGTTACTTGCTATAATTAATGTCTTTTTGTTTTGACAGACGTTTGTTCCTTTGATAAGTGTCACAGCATCTCTAACAACATTGTATGCAAACTCTTTTGTTGCTTCTGATTCGACAAGTTCTTTTACATCATCATATGTTTCATCTAAGTTAACCGATAAAAACTCTTCTTTGTAAGCAAGAACTCTCGCTACTCTTTCATCAATAACATCTATTGGAAGTTGATCTGTTTGAATTGCTTCTTTGATGTGGGAAACACTCTTTGTTTGTAATTCCTCACTATGAGATATACAAATCAAGTTTGCCCCAGCTTCAATTGCCATTAATGCACCAACTGGAGTTGTATAATGCTTTTGAATCGCTTGCATTTGCATACAGTCTGTTATAATTAGACCTTCAAAATCAAGTTTGTTACGAAGTAGTCCTGATAAACACTTTTTAGAAAGTGTTGTCGGTCTTCCTTTGTCTGTGATTGAAGGAAAATTGATATGCGAAGACATGATTGCTTGTAGTCCGTTGTTGATTGCGTGTCTAAATGGTACGATTTCTAAGTCCATAATTTCTTCTAATGACTTGTTGATTTCAGGTAACGCTAAATGTGAATCTACTTTTGTGTCACCATGACCTGGAAAATGTTTCGCAGTTGCGATGACACTTTCTTGCATTCCTTTGATAAACTCCAGACCATAAGCACTTACACGGTCTTTGTTATCACTATAACTTCTTACTCCAATTACTGGATTGTAAGGATTATTATTAATATCTAACACTGGTGCTAGGTTCATATTGATTCCTAAGGCTTTCAATTGTTGTCCCATATGTTTCCCAGATAGATAGCTATTTTCTAAGTTATTACTCGCACTAAGAGTCATTGCTCCGGGGAAGTAGGTCCCACCATTTTTAATTCGTGTTACCATTCCACCTTCTTGATCTATCGAAATAATCAGTGGAATTCCGAGTGTTTTGATTGCGAGCTTTTGGAGGTTTTGATTTAGTTTGAATAACTGTTCTGGTGTTTTGATGTTTCTTGCGAATAAAATTACGTTCCCTACTTTGTATTCCTTAATTAATTTAATCGCATGTTCATTCACGTCTAATGCATCAAATCCAAAAACAATCAACTGTCCAATCTTTTCATCTAAAGTTAATTCACTTAATGATCGCTTATTCATAGATATGATACCTCCTTTTAATCGTTGTAAATTCTATTGTGTCTTCTTTTATTTGCATTAATTGTTCCTCTAAAGATTTCGTGTGTTTTCTTAATTCATCCGAACCATATAAGAAATCAATGAAATGTGGGTTTCCTTTTTTAAATGGTTCTATAAATGTAAGTTCACTATGTAATTTTCGAACACTATCAAACAATATACGACCTGTACTTACAGGTTTAAATGTTAACTTGTCCGTTAAGATTAATTCAATTCCTTCACATAATTCACCATTCCATTTTGAGAAGGTTGGTGTGAAGAATAGCTTTCTAAATAAAACACCCTTTATTTCATATTTGTCAAGTTCTTCTAATACTCTGTCCGCTTGAAAGAACGGACTTCCGACGATTGAGAATGGTTTGGTTGTACCTCGCCCTTCAGACAAATTCGTACCTTCAAATAAACAAGTTGCTAAGTAAAGGTATGTAGTATCAATCGTAGGGATATTTGGAGAAGGAAGAATGAACGGGAGGGATGTATCATAATAATCCATTTCTCTTTCGTAATTCTCCATTTTAATCACTTCTAAGTCTGCATTGATGTGATACTCTTTGTTAAAAAGTAATGCTAACTCACCGATTGTTAATCCGTATCGTTCTACGATTGGGTAATACCCGACAAATGATCTAAAATTCAAATCGAGAATTCCACCTTCTACTTTGCTAGCATTAACGGGGTTCGGTCGATCAAAGACAATCATTTTCTTCCCGTTTTCTTTACAAGCCATTAGTGCGTAAGCCATAGTATAAATATAGGTATAATATCTTGCACCAACGTCTTGAATGTCAAACGCAAGTACGTCAATTTGATTCATCATTTCTTTTGATGGTTTTTTGTTTTTTCCATATAACGAATATACTTTAATTCCTGTTTCTTTATCAATATAGTCATCAACCTTTACACCAGCCTGTATTTCACCTCTTACACCATGTTCTGGGGCAAATATAGCTACTAAGTTTGTATGTTTATTTAAGTTGTCGACTGTTGATATTAAGTTACTATCAAGCCCAGTTGGATTAGTAATTAATCCAACTCGAGCATGATTGAACAATTCTTTATTTTCTAATAATTTATCAATTCCTAGTTTAACCATTTTTTTCACCTAAATCCTCCAGATATCGTACTACTCCATTTGTAAGTAATGCATTTAATGACATTGGTAGTGATAATCCAACTAGTATAATCACACTTAATAATCGCGGGAAGAATAGTAAAACGATAGGTATTGAATTTACAAATACAAGTAAGATTGTAATCAAGAAATTTTTCCCTGCTAGATAAAATGATAATTTGAAAAGACTTGTATATCTCATTTTGCTGTTTACTCGAACAACTACAAATGTATACATTGTTACCGCATAAAATATTGCTAGTAACGATAATGTTGCAAAGTATCCAACACTGTAGAATAAATTGTTTGTTTCTGCCAATGTATCGTTATAATACATGACATTTGTTATCCCAATAAAAGCCACAAGAATGATAATAATAGATACAATAACTTTTCGTACGAAGTTCTCTTTAAAATACGAGAAATATCCTTTGAATAGTTTTGTGTCTCTATCATTGATATAATCGTTAAACATATTGTATCCTGCTACCAAAGAGGGATAGATTGTAATCACTGCTAAACTAGTAGCGATCATCAACACATTCAATACAATTAACCGAATAATCCAATCTGCAATTCGATTGATCTTGGAGTTAACAAGTTTCTCAAAATTCATAATGTCTCCTAACCTACTATACCTGTACGTTCAATTGATTCAACAAATTGTTTTTGTACAAATAAATACATAATTAATAATGGTAACATCATTAGCAACGCTGATACATTACTAATAAGTGATAAGAATAATGGATTCTCCCATACATTTTGTCCAATTAAATCAAGACCACCTGTATAGAATAGAGCTGCATAAATATTTTCAGCTGCGTTAATTAGTTGCATTGTTAGTAGTGGGAAATCGGCGTTACTAACTTCAAAGAGTTGTACGTAATATGCGTCATTCCATTGCCATACAAATGCGAATAAACCAACGGTTACTAAAGCTCCTCGAGCATTTGGAAGCATTACACTTAAGAATGTTCTAAATACTCCACATCCATCAATTTGTGCTGACTCTTCCAACTCTTTTGGCAATCCTCTAAAGAACTGTCTAAAGATGTAAATGAAGATACCACTTCGGATTCCCATACCAAGTCCACTCATAAGGTAAATACTATATTCTTTCCCAATTAAATTGATTTCTCTAAAATATAGATACTGTGGTAATGATAATGCTTGAGGCGGTATGATGATTGTAATAATTACTCCTAAGAATAAGATATTACTTCCTTTAAATCGTAATCTTGAAAATGCATATCCTGCAAGAGCAGTAGATACTATTTGAAGAAACATAGATATTACACTTAAGCGGAATGTATTGAGTAACGCTCTCCAGTAATCTAGTACTGTCATTGAGATCTTAACATTCATTAAACTCCAGGTTTCTGGTATCCAAACAACTGCTGGATTATTTACATCCTCTGGTGCACGAAGCGCCATTGAAATTTGTTGTATTGTTGGAAATAAAATAACAAAACATAATCCAAATAGTAATACAAAACGCAATGTTTTAAGTACAATATCACTACTTTTTCGTTTAATTACTAATTTTCGACTAGGATTATCAAAATACTCTTTGATTTTCCCGTGTGTTTCTTTGATTATTTGAGGGATATCGTTAATCTTCATAGTGAGACCCTCCTATCTTGAATAATGCTGCGATAGCTGCTAGTAACAATAATATTACGACAATCGTCGTTACATAAATCCATGACATGGCAGCACTCTCACCCCAAAGGTCTGCATGCTGCAGTTCGGATGAAATGATTGAACTAACACTTGATGTTAAGAATGTATCTACTAAAGCATATACTGTTACAGTAACGATATGAGGTGATACATTTGGCAATGTAATTAACCAGAATGTTTCATAGGCTGTAGCACCTTCTATTTTCGCTGCTTCATATAAATGTTTTGGTACGGATTGAATACTAGCTAGGAACAATAAAATTGGAACTCCAGCTAGAGATAAAATCGCGTATATTCTATCGATTAGTCCTACAATGAAATTAATTAGCCAAGGCATCATTCCTGTTTGAACCAAATAGAACTGCAAATCAAATATTTTTTCAATTCCTTGTTCTTCTAGAAGTTGAGCAATTGCATCTCCTCCACCCAAGGCAGATGTTACAGCTGCACTATTTAAGATAACTGGGATAAAGAAAATCGCTCTTACTAATGCTCTTCCTCTAAACTTCATATTAAGCATAACTGCGATGAATAAACTAAAGATAAGTAATACGGGAATATTGATTAGCGCATCGATTGTTGTATTAACAAGTTCTACTCTAAAACTTGATGAACTTGTAACATGCTCATTTAATGCATATAAATAGTTATTTAACCCGTTGAATGTTTGAATTAATCCGTTTGGTGTCGATTCTAGTTTGTAGAAACTAAATCTAAATCCTCTTAATAATGGTACTAAGAACAGTGTTACAAATCCTAATAACCATGGACTTAGGAATATCAATGACCAAACAAACTTTTGTCTTTTATAACTGTTTAATTTTTGAGGTTTCGGAGTCTTTAATTCTAATGTTTTTTCCATAATTTAGTCCACCTCCAAAACAAGATAACTTGTTGCTTCAATGACTTCGCCATTGATTGTTACATCACTTAAATTGTAATTTATGATTATCTCAAGACCATGAGAATATGTAACTTTCACAACATCATTATCAATCAGTTCATGACTTACAAGATATCCACTGTGTACACCAATCTCATCAAGTTCTTTCACTTGTTCTTCGATTCGTGTAAGCCAGTTTGTATATTGTGTTGAAATATAATAGTTGTATTCTGTTTCTTTTAGTTCTTGGGAGCTATCAAAACTGAGTGTGTATTTCAAGTTTGATCCTGTTTCAATTGCTTTTAAGAAGTTATAATCAACAGAACGTTCGTAATCTGTGTTTAAGCTAATTGTACTGTAATCAACTTTACCACTAATGATAAGTTGCAGTAGGGGAATTTGATAATCTAAGATTGCATATCTTGTTGTTTCAAACGGTACATCCGTTATGTAATCACTATAAGGGATTGCAAATCCGTATGGACTATTTGTTAAGACAGATCTATCTAGGTTCTTAAAGATTTCTTGTTGGATTAGTAAGGCATCTTGTTTATAGATGAAATCATCACCATAACTTCCACCAAGTTTTCCACCTAAGTATTCAAATGCGATCGAATTTCCATCATAATCACTCATAAAGTCATTTACGATTTCTTCGTAATACAACGGATTGATTACAAAATCATCACTATATTCACTAAATGGTGTTTCACTATTGGGCAATTTCACTGCCAAATGGTAATTGAATAAATAACTTTGTTTTCCATCAACTCTGTTAGCTGTATAGCGATATTGATCAAACATTTTATTGTATTCTTCCGCTGAAATAATGGTAGTTTCTGGGAATATTTCAATGTTGTTTTCTTCTGCATATTCTAAGAAGTCATTATAATCTCGTTTGCTACCCAAATCGTTTTCTAGATCAAATTGATTATTAATACTAGAAGACAATCCTCCATTCATAACTCCTTTGTATACTACATTTACATTTGATACACCAACGTCATTTAATGCATCCAATATTGTTTGTGATTCTTCAAATGTTGTGAGTGAGTCTCTGGTATTATATGGAATTCCTAATACGAAGTCTTGTCGATCGTAAACTCCAAGTAATTCTGTTGTTAATATTGTCTCGCTTGTCTCATCAACACTGTCAAATCCAAAATTGTTCTCTAAATACGTTTTATATACATTGGCAATCCCAACGTAACTTGCTTCTGTATCACCAAGAAACTTGTATTGAACAGTAAAGTCTGTATCAATGATTTCATCTGTCCACAGTGTAATCCCATAAGTACTGTATCCAGAACCCAATGTGATACTTTCTTTTTCTCTAAAGTTAAATGATGGATAAATTTTGTTGTAAGAATCAATTCTACCGGATACATCGGCATTTAATGTTGCCATCGTATCACCAGCTGTGATGATTGCTGCAAAACCAGAATCTTCTTTCACCATTCCATACAACGGAATTTTGATTTCTTGTTGCGTCTCTGGCATTTTATGAGGTAAGATTCCTAAATCATCACCATATAATCTCTTTGCATATGGTTGTTGATAAGATTTACCATTATTAAACTCGATTACTGCTCCACTACCATCCGGAACTACTAGATACCCTGATGTTTCAACATCATCAATTTCAGATACGGCTGTCCCGAAATAAGGATATAAACTTATGGTTGCTAGTTTTGCATTCTCGTTTTCTACAATTGAATCTTTGATTACTGAAGTTTTAATTCCTTCTTCTGTTAATGTTACATCAACTGCTACTTCAAAACTTACTTGCTCAAATTTCTCTGTATATCCGTTTTCAGCGTTTTCGGCAATTGATTGTTCACGTGTATAGTTTAGACCGTTCTCTCCATAGAACACATCATAGAGAACCGTTAAAACCAATTTAGATAAGTCTTCATACCCTTTTATTTCATACATGTCTAACTCTTCATCGAATCCAGTATAAGCAAGTGTTTCAATGATTTCACGATTTGGGATTGTTGCTAGTACTTCTTCTGAAAGGTATTTTGGGAAGTATAAATAATCTACGTCCACATTTTGAATTTCATATAGTACTTGGAACCCGTTTTCGTTGTATTTTATTTGGTATGTACGAACACCTTCATCATGTAAAACACTTTCTGGATGATAGATGCTTAATGTATAGTTATTTATTGTTGCTAGACTACCTTTATCATTAAAATAAGATAGTTCTAACGTTGATTTTTGTTTATCCAAAGCGGTAGGGGTAATTGATTTTTCAGGATCACTTTCCCAAGGATCTTCGGTCTCTGGATTACTATTCCAAGTAACTCCATTTACAAGATCTACAACTTTAAAATGTGATGTTGTTTCATCAATATATAGTTCATAGTTATCATTTGATGCGACTAGTTTCGCTTCATTTGATAACTCCATTGAATCAACAAATCCGTCTTTACTATATTCAATTTTGTCGGTTGCATATACAGTACCAGGTTTCATATTGAACGTGATTGTATATAACACAAATAATACTAGGAGCACCAAAGCTCCAATTATAAATTTCTTTTTCATTGTCCTAATACCTCAAGTTGAATTCTTCGTAGATTGCAACGACAAACGCAATAAATTGCTGAATCAAATCAAAGAATAATAATCCGACAAACATCATTACACTGATTGATACAAACGTTGCGATAAAAGCAAGAATAGTCTTAAATAATCCATAACTATGAATGTTTAAAACACCCATAAAGATCATCCATCCTGTTGCGATATATCCTACTGCCATTAATAATTGATATAATGCCATTTCATTTAATGTTAAAAAGTTACTTAATATTACTCCTGGAAACCCAATAATTACGATTGGAAATAAACTATATCCTAGCATTGTAAGGATTTCTTTATAGGTTCCTTTTCCGTTCATAAGCGTTGTAACACTCCAGTTACCAACGGTAAACAAGAACACTAGTAGAAGTACACTAAAGATTTCTTGTAAACTATTTAGGTTTTGAGGATTATTCGTATTTACCAAAAATCCTAAATGGGTAAATGAGAAAATTCGAAAATATGCAAAGAGAAGAATATAGACTACTGCTACTTTAAACTTTGCTTTTTTATAACGTTTAAATTCTTCATACCCATCAAATGGATGAAGACATATGTATAGAGGGAACTTAATATAATCATTTAAGATTTGTCTTAACTTATTCATCATATAAAATCGTTCCTCCTTTTGATCGTATTTTTCTTATTCTGTATGTTGCAAATCCACCAACTAAAAGAACGACTCCAAGCATAATCCAACCAAAATTATCTTTTATATGTTCATTACGATATTCTTGAAATGCTTTTGAATAGTAATACTGATCATGCCCTAGTTCAAAGTATTCCATTGCTTCTTCATATTCACCTTGACGAAGTAATAGTTTTCCAATCCCGTTGTAGGCAATCTCGTAATTTGAGTTGATTTTAATTACTTCTTCCCAAACGTGAGCTGCTTCTTCAAACATCCCTTCATTGTGATAATGAATTGCTAAATTCACATACTCTCCAAATTCTGTTAAACGGTAAACAACGACAGTTTTTGTTCCGCGATCAAGAACCAATAAATCATTACCAAAGTAATCAATTGCGACACCTTCGTTAAATTTATCTGTTTGATTTCCTTCATCACCATCGATATAAAGAAGATTCCCTTCACTATCGTATGTGAATAATCGAGATCTTTTTTGATCCAAAACAGTGTATATTCCATCTTCTGTTTCTGCGATATCTACTAGAGTAGATGGTCCATCAATTACATATGGATTTTTGGCATCAATGTAAATTACATCACCTTTTAATGCGTGGTATCCATTTGCTTTTATGACATCTACACCCTTAGGATTAATTAACTGTATCGGGTTTTCGTCATTGTTATCAGAAACCTTACTTGTTGCGTATATAAAGTTCTTGTCATTGATGTTTACGTTTGTATATTCTGTTGGTAAAAATAATTGTAACTGTGCAATTTGTTCTTCTGTCATTAAACCACGACTAAAGATTTGGATTGGAGTTAAATTGATTGGGTTTACACCTGTAAAACGGTTAAAACTACCATCATAATTAATCTCCATTATTCCTTCATACACGTTTTTTGCTACAATGTACATTCTATCTGTTGAATCAACAGTTATTTTTATTGGTTCGAATCCAATTTCATCAAATGTTGGGTCATCAATTTCACTAAATGTGTTCACTACTTTGTAATCATGTGTCAATTTAATGATTCGATGATTACCCGTATCACAAATAAAGATACCTGAATGAGTGACATCTATCCCATATGGTGAGTTTAGAGTTAAACTAACTTCTTCTGTTTCTGTCAAATCAATATATTCTTGTGTGAATTCAAACGTTAAGACTTCATCAATTAAATTGAAGTCTTCATCAATCACAACAAGACTATTAGAGTTACTATCAACAACGTAAATTTTGTTTTCATAAACTACTAAGTCTTCAGGAGAAGAGAATGTTACTCCCAATTCTTCTGCGTTGATACTGTCAGCATAAGTCATACCTGGGGCACTATGGATAGTCTCCCCCCAGTATGAGTAGTTATATCCGGCTGTCCCAATGTATAGTGGACTAGTAAATAAAACAATAGCTAAACTAAATATTTTTAACATAAAAACTCACTCCTATTTCATTCCTGAATGACTAAATGTTTCCACAATTCGAGATTGTGAAATAATGAAGAATGTCACTGGAACAATCATCATAATAAATGATACTGCGGCAATTGTACCGGCACGTTCTATTGTTCCCTGTGCAATTTGCCTTAATGCGTAACTCAATGGTTTCAGTTCTTCATTGAAGATAAAACTTCCTCCATCTGTTGTCCATAAACGTTGGAATAATAAGATAATTAATGTTAACCAAGCAGGTTTAACTAGAGGCATCACGATTTGGAAGAAGATACGGTACTCGCTCGCACCATCAATCTTCGCTGATTCAATTAAGTCATCTGGAATCTGAGACATAAATTGTTTCATTAAGTATAGCCCTAAACTTGATGCGATTGCTGGTAAAATAATCGCACTTGGTGTGTTTATTAATCCAATTTTCGAAATGATAATATAGTTTGGCGTTGCGGTTACTTGTGGTGCAAACATCAAACTGTATACGACTAAAGTAAAGAAAATACCTCTACCTGGAAATTTGTATTTTGCTAGTGGGAATGCCGCCATTGAAGCTATTAAAACGTGTCCTACTGTCCCAAGTAATGTAATCAATATCGTATTAAAGAAATATCTACTAAATGGTACCCAGCTATTTCCAATTAACTCTGATAAATCTCTAAAGTTATCAAACGTAATGTTTCTTGGGAATAGTCTTGGTGGGAATAAGAATAGTTCATCTAACGGTTTAAATGCATTGGATGCTGTCATGATTAGTGGGTATGCACTGAAGAATCCAAAGATCAATAGAATTAGGAATAAGAAGATGTCTCCACCTAAACTACGATTTAATCGTCTTGTTTTTGTAAAAAATTTCATCTAATCGCCAATCCTTCTTAATATTTGACGAACTATTAAGTTCGTTGTAATCATAATGATAAATAATACTGTAGCTATCGCACTTGCATACCCTAAATCGTACCTTACAGTACCATAATCAATTAAGTGCGTAACAATTGTGTGTCCTGCATATTGAACACTCGGGAAACCAACGAGCTGCATCGAGACTTGAGCTATTGCTAGAGATGTAGTAATTTGCATTACAGCCCCGAACATTAACTGTGGTTTCATTGATGGTAATGTGATATACCATAATTCTTGCCATCTATTTCTAATACCATCAATCGCTCCTGCTTCATATAATGTTTTATCAACACTTTGAAGACCTGCGATAAATGCTAAGAAACTTACTCCTAACGATAACCATAACTGTACGATAATAATTACAAGCATCATATAGTCCGGGTCTTTTAACCATTGAATCGGATTATTAATAAATCCATATTTTACCAAGAATGCATTGGCGTAACCATGAACATCTCCTGAGAAGATTAATAGCCACATTAAGAATGCATTACCACTTATACTTGGTGCATAGAATACCAATGTTAAGAATGCACGAAGTTTTGGACCAAGTTCATTAATCAGCCAAGCGAATACGAAGGCCATTAAATAACTTACCGGTCCTGTTACTACTGCTAAGATTAAGGTATTTCTCAAAGCGATAATGAAGACATCATCTTCTAAGAATAACTTGATATAATTATCAAACCCTACAAATCTTGGTGCTTCTAATAAGTTGAAATAACTAAAACTAATACCCAAAGACATAATTACCGGGATGACCGTAAAGGTAAAGAATAATATGGCGAATGGTGCCATAAGGATATAGTAATGTTTACTTTTCTTGATGTTTTTCCATAATAACTGTCTTTTCGTTAATAATGGTGTTGTCATGTTTGCTTCCACACTATTCCTCCTATTCTAAACCGAATTCTCTACGTTTTTTAGTGATCTCATCATTAATTATTTGAACATAATCATAAATTGTTTCTCTTGCGTTTGAAGAGTCATTGTAAACAAGGCGGAATGCATTGTCTAAATGTCTACCTGTCATGTATCCTCCAGGTACTTCAGGAATACCTTTTACCCAGTTCCATTGGGCTTCAAGTTTCTCATACTCAGCAACTGTCCAAGGTAATTGGCTCATTGCTTCAACGTTTGCTGTTGGATAACGTGCTGCAGCTCCTAAGATACCTTCCATTTCACGTCCAAATTGAACTTGTGTATCTGTGCTTGTCCACCATTTTAAGTATTCCCAAGCAGCTTCCTTATTTTCACAATCATTCATGATCATTGCAGATGTACCAGTTGATACTGTTTCACGTCTGATTGTTTCGTTTCCATCTTCATCTACTACGATGGTTCCAGGCACTGGTAAGAAGTCCCATTTACCACGAATTTCTGGAGCAAATACACTTAATGTATTGTATGTATTGTAGTAAGTAATCCCAATTGGCATTTGTCCTGATCTAAATCGATTCGCAAAGTTTGCTGAGATTGGGAAAGAATAATCCGTGTAGAACTGCGTCCACATTTCAAATATCTCAGGTCCCGCACCTTCATTAAATCCACTCTCTGTATCTCCATTTAGATAGAACTCTCCATCATTTTGATAGAACAATGTACTATAAATTGGATTCGGAGGTAAATTCATTGCTGCTCCTTGTGTAATCGGTACTGGTAAGTAAAACTCTAAGTTATGTTTTTGTAAATCCGGAATTAGAGTAATAACATCATCCCAAGTTTCTGGTGGTGTTAATCCTAGTTCCTCAAAAATGTCTGTTCGATAAAACATCATTAAGAATATTTGTTGTTCCGGTAAAGCATAATACCCATCCTGATATTCGAATGGTACCATTGCGCTATCCATGAAACGTTCGGTAACTTCATCAAAATCATCAAACTGAGATATATCATAAACGGCATTACGCATCGCATAGTTAACAGGAATACTGTTACCGATTCCCATGGCTACATCAGGTCCTACATTCGATAATGTTGCTGGTAATAATACCGATCCATTTACTAGTTTCAAGTCAATTGATACACCGGATTCTGGTGTAAATGATTCATCAATCAATTTTCGTAGTACATTTGCTTGATCTCGACCGATTGATAACCATACTTCGAGTGATTCATCTGTATCAAATTCTTCTGTTTGCCCTAAACTTGAATAATCAGTATTGAATGTTGAGAAGAACGATACAATTGAGAACCATAGTCCTTCTAATGTTGTTTCTTTCGTTCTTGGTAATTCGCTCTCACTATCATGAATCATAAAGTAATCAATTTCTAAGGGTTGTGCACTTAGCAATAATACGAGTGTCCCTAATGAAGAAATATTACTATTGTATGTTGATAATTGTGTATGAATTTCTCTTGGTGTTTTCAAAAAGTCATCAAGTTGTAAGATTACGGTATCTAAGATTCCAGTCTTTTCACTTTTTGTTCCTGAGATATCGATAATATTTTGTCGAATCTCAACCAAATTATCACGTTCTGTTTCTATTCGTTCCAATAACCCATCAATTCTCTCTGTTAATTGGTAATCGCGATATTGATCCGGTTCTGGACCTGTATATATTAGGATTTCACGATATAACTGATTAAGGTTATTAATGGTACTTTGAATTTGTCCAATAAGTGGACCATATTCTCCTAATGATACTTCCATTTTAAATGTATGCGTTCCCTCTTCTAAATAGAATTTATATGCGTCTTCTGAAGTACCCAGTGTTTGTGTACGCCAAGTGTTGTCATAAGTAAATGCATAATTTTCCATTTCTTTGAAAGGTATTTCATCATCAATATAAATATTTCTGTATACATTCATCCCAGTTGCAAGTCGTTGTTTCACTCGCATTGAGATTTCATAATATCCTGATTCTTCAACGTCGAATTCCCAAACAATGAAGTCTCCAGCAATGCGCCAATTGTTACCACCAATTGTGTTTAGTTTTACAATTGTTGGGTCTGTTGGCATTGTCTTTGAACTTGTTCTATCGCTTAATGGATATAACGTTGGTGATGAAGAATATGATAATTCTTCTGTTTGTACAAATACGATGTCACTTGAGACAGTTTCACCATCTCCATGTTCTAAAATGTAATCTTCATATGTAACATTAGATTCAACACTTAAGATTTCGATACTTTTAATCATCATCGGTTCACGTACACCAACAAGTGTAATTGTGTTTTCCCCTGCTTCAAAATAAAAAGCATATGGGTCATTCACATATCCGATATGATCATTAAAAGTACTTGATGTCCACATTGGTTTTTCTGCTTGGCTAGGTCTAACATCGTTCCCATTAACATCTTGTTTCACTTCAGTTGCATTACTCCAAATTCGATAAAAAGCAATGCTTTCTGCACCTTCAAAAGGTACTTCATCATTAATCAATAGTGATCGTTCAATTGTTGAACTTTTCCCTTCATATGGATAATAATTCAAATTCAAATTATAGTATCCCGCAGTTGGAACGTTAACTTCCCAAGTTACACTCCCAGATTCATCCGTTAACAAAACATCGTCCACACCTTCGTATGAATCCATTTTCAAATGTTCCCCATCAACTGATTTATATTCCTGTCCTTCGACAGTAATGTTCACATTAGATGGAAATACAGTATCATGTTCGTCTAAATAAGTGTAATAATCACTTATATCAAAATATGATAACTCATCATAACTTTCATCATCGAATGGTTCGACATTAAATTCTTTGTAGTTTGTTCTGTTTTTCAGCCAAACACTTTCTACAGTCAAAAATCCTATCATAAAGATTAAAGCTGCAAGTAAAATAATATGTAGTTTCTTCATCAATATTACTCCTTTTTATATAATCCCCCCCTCAAAATTGAAGGGGGAATTACTCGGAACTATTCTCCTAAATAATCTGCTAATGCATTTTCATATGTTGGTCTAATTTCATCAACGGCTGTTCTTGATGTACCGTCTTTAATTGCTATGTTAATGTTTCTAGTCCAACCACTTTCACTATAGGCACCAATACCAATAGCATGTACGATATCTAAATAAACTTTGTCATAAATTTCCATATATGCTTCAACATAACTTGGATCGTCAAATTTCGTCATTAATTGAAGTTCAAAACTGAAATCAGCTTCCGCATCTGTTTCCCAAAGTTGTAGTTCATTCCAAACTGTGAATACTAGTTCTTCACGTTCTGCATCCATACCACTTGCAAGAGCCATAACTGCAACACCAGTGATTGGTTGTGCATATTCTCCAGTAAAGTCATCTGCTACAGGATAAGGAACATACCCGATTTCAAATGATAATCCACCCCAACGAGCGTCAGAGTTAACAAACCATAAATCTCCAGGATGCATTGCTACTTTTCCACCTTGCCATTCAGGTGAACCTGAGTCATAAGAACCATTTGGTTCAAACAATCCTTTGCTCCATAAGTTTGTCATAAATGAATATGTATCTAATGCTGGTTTTTGTGCAAAGGCAACTCTACCAGTTGATTTATTTATTAAACTACCTCCGTTTAATGGAGTCATGTGTTCTGCGTAATAAGATAACATTCCACCAAGAGCATACATTTCGTCTGGTTGTGCATCCAAAGCTGTTTGCACTGAAGTTGCCCATGTTTCAAATGTAGACCAGTTCCAATCGCCATCTAAGTATAGTTCTGTAGGGTTATCTACACCTAAACTATCTACTAAATCAGCGTTGTAGTATAATCCACCATTTACAGTAGGACGATATGATTCGAAACCATAGATTTCACCTTGATATTCTCCGATATCTCCATATGCGCTAGGAATGTTTGCACCAATCGCATCATCACCTGTCATATATTTTGAAACACTAGCAAGTGAGTTCCCTACTACTAATTCTTGAATCCAGTCACTTGTAATCCAATAAATATCTGATAATGGAGCACCTGTTACTGTTGCTTGGTTAATTGCTTGAACTCTGATAGGTCCCCATGCAGCACTTGAATCATAGTTTTTATATTCTACAACAACGTTGTATTTTGCTTCAACAGCTTCTTGTAGTTGTTGACGTTCTAATTGTTTCGTTCCGCTGTAACTTTCATGGAACGGATCAATCTCATAAACAGCTCCATGCATAATTGTAATTGTTTCAGGATCTCGTTTCACACAAACTCCATCAATTAAATCATTGTGTACTGGACATCCGTCTGCCCCTACAACATTTACAGTTCTAGAAACTTTTAATTCGTTTCCGTCACTATCTGTTACTGTATATGTAACTGTATAAACACCAATTGTTGCAGTATCTACTGTTCCACTTGTTGTTATACTTTTCGTAATATTTCCGTCTTCTTCATCCTCTGCTGTAACTCCACTCAATGGATCAAATGTAGAATCAACAGTAATATTCACTTCACTAGCACCATTAATTGTTGGTTTAGTATCGGTTGTACCACCGCATGCAGAAAGTGCAAAAACAAAACTTAAACTCATAAAAATAATTATAATCTTTTTCATTTTTTTTCCTCTCTTTTTCTTCTTTATTGAAAATCCTATTTTACCTTTTGTTTACTTGGTAAATAGACGAATAAAACATATGTATATTATACCTTTTTTTTCAAGCAATTTATACAGAATATAGTGAACTTTCAAATTTGAAAAAATATTTTCAATGATAATGCTTTTTTTCAAAAAAAAACTAATCTATTTCTAGATTAGTTTTGTTTTTTTGTAAGTTACTATTTTTTTCTAATTACTACAAATGATGCTAATCCAATTATTGCAACTAATCCAGCAACAACTCCACCAGTAGCCATAGAACCAGCACAACCAGTAGATTCTTCAGCATATGCATCAATTGAATCATCAATTAATTTTTGAACATCTGCATCAGCTCTTAATTGTTCATCTAACATTGCTTGAACATCTTCAGTATCAACTGATGAACCATCAATTAATCCTTGAATATCAGTAGCAGCTTCAACAGTTACATCAAACTCAACCATTGTAGTGTTACCAGCTAAATCTTCAACAGTTACTTCAACTGTGTAAGTTCCAGCAGTGTCTACTAATAATCCACCGTTATCAGATACATAAATTGCCAAATCATCAGAACTATCTGTATAATCGAATGCAACAACATTTGCTAAGATTGCAGCGTCTGCAGTAGCGTATTCACCAGCAGTGAAACTAAATGCTTCATCAACTACGACAGCTAAAGGAGCAGTTGTATCATCTACAGTTAATGTATATGATTCATTTACAACGATATCAAAGTCTTGATCTTCTGTTGCTTCTGTAAATGAAATTTCAGTTCCTACAGGTAATCCACGTAATGCAGTTTTTGCAGCATGTCCTCTACCTACAACTAATACAAATCCACCATCTTCAAGTACTAAATCTTCTTGCCAACCAGTTGGATCACTATCGTATGCAGTAGATACACCGTCTGCAGTAGTATAATTCCAGTTGTATCTGTCATATACACCTTTAATTGTACCATCAGCTCCAACTTCGATATAAATCATTGCGTATTCTGTATTAATGTCTCTAAAGTTTGTTAAATCTGTCCAGATGTCTAAATTATTTCCATTATATCCATCATCACTATTTAATGTGTTATAAGTATAATCAACACCACCAGCTGTTAAGATTGGTTGGTCTCCATCAAAATGCACATTGTGAGTGAATGTTAAATCAATTTCATAAGTACCAGGCATTGGGTTATAAACATTTAACCCTTCAGGTTTTGTAAGTACGATTGTGTTAGTAATATCATTTCCATAACCGTCATCTGCAGTGATACCTTCCATTAAGTCAATAAATGTTTTTTCGTTAATGTAACGATCTTCAACTCCGTCAAACATTGGAGGGAATACTCCAACAACGATATCTACAGTTTTTACAAATTCAGCACCTTCAGGTGTAGTAACTTTGTAATCTACGATAAATCCAGAACCAAATACAGAAGTATCAATTACTGATTGTGCAGCACTAGCAGTATAAACACTATTTTCTGAATCCCAAGTATAATTAATTGTTTCTAAAACAGTTCCTTCAACATCTTTAATATCTACTGAGTAATCTAATTTATCAATACTATTAATAAGTACATCAGATTCATCAAACATATTTACCCATTCAGCAGTAATGTCTGAAGGTAAGTCAAATGTTGATTGATAATCTACTACGATATTGATTCCATCAGTTTCAGAGTCATTATCATATCCACCTAAGTTATTGAACCAACCATCTTGATCAGTGTATGAGTAATTCATTGCTTCAGTAGTATCATCTACCATAGCTGCAGGGAATGATAATCCCCAAGCTTTGATTGCAGGTGAGTAACTTCTTTCAATTGTACCGAATGAGATAACTGTCCATCCAGCAGGAATAACTACATTAGAAGGATCTCCTTCTACTAAATCTGACCATTCGCTTACAGCTGCAGTTGTAGTATCAACTCCGCTTTTAGCCCAGCTTAAGAATCCAATTTTTTCAATTTTATAACCATTTGAATCTTCAGCATCTAATACTAATCTAATTAATGCTTTTTCAAATCCTTCAGGTTTTGCATCATCAGCAGCTTCATCATAAGCTGTAACTTCAGCTTCAGTAGCTAAACGATAATCAGGTGCTTCTTCAGTACCTTCATTTGTGATTACGAACTCGAATGTAACAAATGATTCAAACATTTGCATTTTTCCATTTTCATCGAAATAAGCCCATAATCCACGCCAAGAACCAGTTAAGTCTTGTCTGTTTGCGTTCGTAGGATTAATCACTACTTCTGCATCAGTATTATTAACATATAATCCACCAACTGAAGACCAGTCTGTCCCTGTCATTTCAGTTCCATCGATTTCACCATCATTGTTTGCATCTACGAATTCAGATACATATTGAACTCCGGCACGAGGAATGTTCCAATTAGCACCGTTATAAGTAACGTCCCAATTTGAATCTCCTAATAAAGTATTCTTACAAGTGTCTGAACCATCTAAACATCCAACTTGATCGTATGGATACAGTTCAGTTTCTCCTTCTGCTTTTGCAGGTGTTGCGGCAAAACACAGTGTTAAAACTAAAGTAAAACTAAAAATTGTTAAAAGTTTTTTCATTTTTATTCCTCCATAATCTTTTCTTTGTTAATGTACATCACCATAATACACTTGGTTGAAAACGCTGTCAATCGACTTTAGAGTTCTTCCAAGTATATCGTGGTTATTTACGTATTTTGATATTTTTTTTCACCTTTTTGAATATTTTTTTAATGAACGGTTCCTGGCAAGTAAGCGTAGAATACTCTCGATTCTGTTACACCATTTTCAGTAACAGTAATTGTATAACTAACTGTCATTGCACGGTCAGGTAATTGAATTACTCTACCATAATTATCCAAATAATCAGGATTATTTGATTCCATTGTAATTACTGCACCTGGATGATTTGTTCTTACATAATATTCAATTTCCACAAACTCTTCAAACAAAGGAATTAATCCTGCGTTTCTAAGTGTTCTTGGACAGTCTTTTCCAGAGAAATCATTGTGATATGCTTGTTGTGAAGTTGGAAGATTATTTCTAACTAATATATCGACTACTAGTTTTGCTGTTCTTTGCCAAGTTCTGTACATGTCACCGTCTTGATTGATTGACATTTCAATTCCGACACCGTTTCTATTACCTCCACCGAAGTAACTACCTCCACCAACAGGAGTTGAACCATCACCTGCATGGAATGCACGCTCTGCTTCTGGAAGATGTTGGTAAACATATGTATCATCGATTGTGTAATGCCATGAAACCCACAGTTCATTTTCATTTGCTGCGTTGTTATATAAGTAATTTGCATGTGCTAAGGCATTTGAACCTGTTGCACTTGATGCAGTATCATGTACAACTACCCAGTGGATATTTTCTTCATTGAATCTTACTGATTCACTTATTGTATCCATTGGTTCACCTGGTCTAATAGCGTAAAATACTGGAACCATTTTCGATGTGTTAATTTCAACATCATCAAAGTAATATCTTGAGACAGATTCATATCTTGTATCGTTATAGTTTCCTTGGTAACCATACGCAATCCAATCATGTCTTGTTGTATAAGATACTTGTTTAGAAGTAATGTAATCCATTAGGGTTGATGTATCTAATGACTCATAAATACTTACAGTATATTCTGTAAATACCGCTGGATCATTTGTGAAACTAGCTCTCAAAGTAACTTCACCTGTTCCTACTACATCAACATGTCCGTCACTACTTATAACCGCAATTGATTGGTTTGACGATGTAAATGTGATTGGTTCTGAAGCACTTGTTGCTGGGAACGTTGTAGCTGTTATATTGAAATCATCTCCTTGAAGAAGATTGTTCATGATATGATCTGTTGAAAGTTCAATACCAGGAGTTGTGATAATTTCAAGTTCCATTGTTGTTTTTAGTTTCGAGTTATATCCACTTCGAACAGTAATTGTTGCCACCCCACTTACTTTCGGTGTTAACACACCTGAGTTTGAGACTCCTAACACACTAGGATTTGATGTGATAAATTTAATATACGGACTTACCATATCCATTGGTAAAACAGAGTATTCTACTGTAAAATCATCCCCAATCATTAATTCTGTAATTGGATTCGTTATCGTAATGCTAATTGGGATTCTTATGTCATAGTCTTCTTCTTTCATTACGGAATCAGCATCCGTATAATACCCTCTTAATAACTCTTCTGTTACATTTAGATATTTTGAGTAATCGGGTTCTAAAGTACCCCAGTAGTTCAATGTAAAGTCAACCAAACTACCAGCCTCAGTTATAACCGGATTGATAGGTTCTGTATCTACTGTATTAAATCGAGCGTATGCTTCAATATCTTTTTGATTGGAGTTGTCATCGATCATGTCAAATACAAACATACTTTCAACATTACTAAATGAGTTCCATAAAATATTGATTTCAGTTGTAAGTGCATAATCTCTTTTTGCATTAAATTTAATTGCGCTATTTAATGAATCAAATGAGTTATCCTTAATTAAATATAATCCATCAATAAAGTCATCAATTAATATAGCACTGGCATTCATTTCTCCAAATGTTGAGTTGATAATTACAATTCCTTCAACGCCACTAAGACTTATAAAATAACCATCGGTATTCGTCATTGATGTTGTTTTTATTGCGTCCAGTGTTACGTTGCTAATATCTGTTGAACTTAAAATACTAGAAGTACCAGTAAATGTGATATTAGTTATTGTTAAATGATCCGCATCTAACGTTACTACACCTTCAATCAATACATTATTTGATTCACCGTCAATCGTAACAGCGTCAGTTGATAATGTGATATCTTCTTTGTATGTTCCCTCTGATACGATAATTTTTGTTCCTTCTGTTGCATGTGTTAACGCATCATTGATTGTTGTAAATAATTTCGTTCCATGTGCTAATGAAACCCCATTATAATCATATGTATCTCCTGCTTGTTTTGTATGATCAACAATTAATACGTTAATCACTTCAATATCAAACGTGTTTGTAACGGTATCATCAAGTGTTGATGTTGCGATTAATGTCGCGTTTCCAACACCTATCCCTGTTACTACCCCGTCACTATCAACCGTGAAGACTGATTCGTCTGAACTTTCCCAACTAACTCCCTCAAAAGCACCAAGTGGTGAAGAGGTAATAGTATAGTCTTCTGACATATCAACGATTAATTGTGATGAACCACCTATTTCAATCCCTGTTGTATATTTTAAGATACTTACCGGTACATCTTTATAAACGTCAGGCTGTGATACTGATGTGATTCGTACGTATCCTTCCCCGTATGATACACCTTCAATAAGGCCTTCTTCTGTTACAGTAAAGATGTTTGATGCGCTTGATAAATATGTTACATCATCATTTGCTGTTACATTAATAAGTGATGTCATACCTTCAACAATATTGTAACTAGCAAAATCGACAGAAATTTCTATTTTCTTTAATACAGTAACGGTTATCTCATACGTAACATCTGTATTGTATTCACTGGTTACTGTAAGAGTTGCAGTACCTTCGCTTTTGGCAGTAATATTACCTTCACTATCTACTACAAATACTTCTTTCGAACTTGAAAGGTATGTTAGGTTTGGATCGTTACTATCGATTTCAACAGTAAAATCATCACCAGCTATAAGTTCAAGTTGTTGTGAGTTTGATGTAATCGTAATATTTTTTCTTACTGTAACTTTGATTTCTTTCGAAATACCATCGTTTGATTTAGAAGTAATTGTTACTGTTGCTACTCCTTCGTTATGTCCTTCAATTACGATTTCATCTTTTGTTACAGATCTAATTTCTAGTATTGTTTCATCATCACTAATTACAGATAAACCCTTCTCGTCATCTGAGGTAACGGGTATCGTGATTTCGTTTTCTGCGATTACTGTCATTTCAGTATCTTTAATTTCTAGTGTTACCGTAGGTTGGCAGGCAACTAGAACTAAGCTCAGAACCGCAAGCAAAGAGAGCCCTAAAAACTTTTTAATCATTGTTTTCCTCTTTCCTAGAAATAATTATATTTCCAATTTTGTTACGGTATTTAAGAATACCATTGTTTCCTCTTTTTGGGTGTACAGCGTTTGATAACATTACGTATCCTATCCCTTGTTTTCGATTGATCCACATGTTACATCCTGTAAAACCAGTGTGGACGATTGTATCTTCAAAATCAAAATAATCTCCTGCTGTCCCGCCTTTTGTTGGTTTGTCCCAACCATACGCACGTACTAGTGGAGCTAAGTTCGAGCGTTCTTGTTTTATTCTTAAAGGAAACAAACTGTCTACTGTTTCTTTCTTTAATACTTTTTCATCATTGTTTAAAATGCTTAAGATAAACTTTGATAAATCATTTACTGTACTAAAGAGTCCTGCGTGACCGCTAAGTCCATTCATCGCATAACTCTTCTCATCATGTACCTTCCCCTTTAAATATCCGGTATAGACTTCGTCTTCACGTAGTTCCGTTGGAGCACAACGTTCTTTTTTGGGATGGTATGAGGTGTTTGTCATATCAAGTGGTTTAAAGATTGTATAATATGCAAATTCGTTTAGCTGTTTTCCTGATAGTTTCTCAACAATTAAACCAAGCAATATATATCCTACATCAGAATAGACTATCTTCTCCCCAACTGGATTGATTAACTCTTTTTGATATACCCTGTCTATTACATCCGTTCTGCTTCTTAGTTTGTATGCTTGTTTGATATCTGCAGGAAGTCCAGAAGAATGTGTTAGTAAGTGTTGTATTTCAACTTCTTGATGTTTAAATCTTGGTAAGACTTCTGATACGTTTGTGTGCAGTGAACATTTGGAATCTTCGATTAACTTCATAATAAGTGTTGTTGTACTTATTACTTTTGTTAGCGACGCAATATCATATATTTCATTCCCAAGGAGAGATTCCTTTGTTGGGTAAAGTTGTTTACACCCAACAAAGTCTTCTAAAATTAATCCGTCTTTGCATACAATCGCAAAGCTAACTCCAGGGAATTCTTCATTATTTGCACCTTCGTTAAGAAGATGTTTAATTTCGTTTAATTTTTGCATGATTTTTTCCTACTACAAATGTAACCAATCCAAATACTGCAATGATAACGGTTATGATGCTGCTGCTTCCAACACTACCGAAACATCCTGTTTTTGGCTCTGGTTCATCTATAATGCATTCTCCGTCTACCAGTGTTTGATTATCATCACAAACAACAGGTTTGTCAACGCATTCTCCATCAACCAATGTCTCGTCATCGTTACAAACTACTGGGTTATCAATGCATTCCCCGTCTACAAGAGTCTGATCATCCGTACAAGTTACTGGTTCCTCTTTTTCTACATCACTTTCCCAAGGGAATGTTGCGTATGTTGTCCAGTAATAATTGTTTAGTCTTTCTAAGGCGTTTACAAGTTCATTGTCTGTTGATAATAATGTTCTGTAAGAGAAGAATGAACTACCGATAATACTGTCGTATTTTGTCATATATCTAAGTTGTTCTGGTAATTCGTTTACGTTATCCCACGAATCATTTGCATAACGATAGAATCCTTGACCAATAATTAAGTATACATCATTTTCTTCACAAAGTTCAGCCCACCAATCAACCAAATCTGCAAAAGGTGCACTACTGTGATCAAATTCCCAATACAGTTGAGGAAGAATATAATGAACCCATCCTTCTTCTACCCATTTTTTGGTATCTGCATATTGGTCGCTATATGATTGCATTGTGTACGGTGAGGTATTACTACCTTCTCCACCACTTGCCCAAATTCCAAATGGACTAACTCCAAACATTACGGTTTTAGATTTTGTTTGGTTGTGGTTTTCAACAATTTCAAAGATTTCTCTAATAACGGTATTGATGTTTTCTCTACGCCAGTCATCTAGTGACTGACCCGGTTCTTTTTTACTGTTGTATAAATCACTATCAGCTGCGTTTGGTGTTCCATTATAGCTATAGAAATAGTCATCAAAATGAATACCATCGACATCATATTTTGTAATTAATTCTCTAATTACATTTTCAATGTAAACTTGAACACGACGTTCTCCTGGATTCAATATTAATTTACCTGCTTCGTCAGCAATTACTAAATCTGGATTTTGTTTTGCGAAGTTGTCATCATCAAGTAATGCTAGTTGTGTTTCTTTGTTTTCTGTTCCTGTTGAAACACGGTATGGATTTAACCAAGCATGGAACTCAATTCCACGTTTATGACATTCATCAATGATAAATCCTAAGACGTCCCAACCTGGGTCATTTCCTTCTACCCCTGTTAAGTATCTACTAAATGGTGCATAGTCACTTTGATAGAATGCATCGTTCATTGGACGAACTTGGAAAAATACAGTGTTGAAGTTGTTTGCTTCAATTGTATTTAACATTTGCAATATTGCTGCTTTATATTGTGTTTCTGATGTATGTTGTCCGATATCAATATTTCCAACAGTGGCGATCCATACAGCTCTAATTTCTTCTGTTTTCTCGGTATATTCTGTTGGTAATTCAATTTGAACAGTTGAATCGTAGTACGTGATGATTTCACCATCTCGTACAACGTAAACGTTATCTTCAGTTTGTGGTAATTTTAAGCGAATTCGTTCTTCCGTAACGTCTGATTCGTTTCCTGCTTGATCGGTTACGGTATATGCAACATAGTAATTTGCTGTAAATACTAAACTAATTGGTTCGGTATATGTACTCCAACTAGACCAAGTTTCACCATTGTGGATACGGTACTTGATGACCATACCTTCTGCACTCACTAGTGAAACTGTTGTTGCTGATGTATAGTATTTTTCTCCGTCATATTCCCCAGTTATTGTTACTGTTGCGTTATCTGGAGCGGTTGTGTCAACGATAAAATCTCTTGTATTTACCGTTCCTAAACTGTCATCGTTTTTATAAGATATTGTATATGTTCCTTCTTCTGTAAAACTGATTGGTGATGAATATGTAAGATACTCACCATCATTAATTTTATATAATACTGTTGTGTCTGAGGAGATTGTTGCGGTTACTTCTTGGAAGTAAGGGTCATTTCCTGTACCTGATAGCGATATTGTTGGTGCTTCATAGTATTCTTCTTGGACAGTGAAACTGATTGAGCGTTCTTCACTCTCTGTCCCTCTACTATCAATTGATTTTGCAAACACAGTATAACCACCTGTATCATCTAAAATGATTGGGTCTTCATATAACACCCACTGTCCTACACTACCATGATTTATTTTTATATAGATGTCTTCTGAGGCAGATGTGATATTTAGTGTGCTTCCTAAGACATAATTATCATTGATTTTTGATCCCAAAACATTCAAGGAAGGGATATCGATATTAATATACTGTATGACGATGTTTTCACTGATGACAGGACTTTCGTTTCCGAGTGAATCTATGGTTTTCATGTATACAACATGAGCACCAGCACCTGTTACAGGGAACGCTTCTAAATACTCCATAAAACTTCCGTCATCTAATTTATAGTAAATAGTATCTGCTGAAGATAGGCTCACGGCTACATCATTTGTATATACATTTCCAAACAATGTACCTGATATTGTCATCTCAACATCCGTACTAGCTGTTTCCCAAGCTTTTTGTGGTGTGATTGTCCAGTTATTCGTTTCAACATATTCCATATGAGAATGATCAAGGAAGGCTGCTGAATACATTACACTTCCGACGATTTCTGGATGTTTTTGATTGTATCTTAATTGATCACTAATTTCTTCTGTTACCCAGTTTCCACTAGAAGCACTCGATGGGGCGTGTCCAATTAAGACATCAACATCTGTTCCTCTTGCGATACTTGCCCACCAATCAACTACATCCGCATATGGCGCAGTACTATGTGTAAACGAGAAATAAACTTGAGGACAAATATAATGAACCCATTCCTCTTCGACCCACTTCTTGCTGTCTGCAAATTGTGCATGATAACTTGATAAGTTCGTAGGTCCTGTATTCGACCCACCAGCCAAATAGTTTGAATTGTTCGAGTCAGCACTACTTCCCCATAAACCAAATGGACTAATTCCGAATCGGACTGTTTCTCCTGAGGCATCATTGTATGTATCAATCACTTCTTTCACGCCACTAACAGCGTCATTTACGTTATTTCTTCTAAAGTCGTCAATTGATTCTCCCACTTCTTTGTATGTATTATAGGTTGTTATATCACTTGATATCCCACTATAAGGATAGAAGTAATCGTCAAAATGAACACCATCTACATCATAATCTGTGATGATCTCATTTACTACATTTTTGATATAGTCTACTACTTCTGGTTCTCCTGGATTCAGGATTAATGGATTGCGTCCATGTGAATCGATGGTTCCAGATACAACTAAATCAGGATTTTGCTTTGCGAAGTTATTGTCTGCGAGTGTGTTTAAATATGTTTCTTTTGAACTTGTGGTGTTCGCAACACGGTATGGATTCATCCATGCATGAAATTCAATTCCATTCGCGTGACATTCGCTAATCATCCAAGCTAAGACATCCCAACCAGGATCATTACCTTCTGCTCCTGCTAGGTATCTACTGAATGGTGCGTAATCACTATCGTAAAATGCATCATTTAAAGGGCGCACTTGAAAAAGCATTGCGTTCATATTGCTTTCAAGTAGTTCATCGATTAAATCACCAAATGCGTTTTTGTATTGTGTTTCGCTCGTATGTGTGGGCATGTTCAAATTATAAACAGTAGCTACCCAAACTCCTCTAAACTCTGTTGTTTGTTCTTCATATGTTGTAGGAATCATTACTTCTTCTGTCGACCAAAAATGTCTTACATTTGAAGAATTTCTAACAAGTGGTTCTAGATTATCTTCTGCGACTACATTCGGTAAAAACGTTAATGTCACCATTAAGGCCATTACGAATAACAGTGTCCTTTTTAATACTCTCATAGTTTTACTCCTTATTTAGTAATGCCTTCAGTTTTTGCATTCCAGGATATGGTTTCCCTTGATCTATAAATGTTTTATAGGTAAAGAATACATTTCCTGTCACTTTATCAAAGTTGTTGGCATATTTTATTTGGTTTACGATTTCGTTTGTATTTTCAAACTCTCCATCGTTTCCTAAACGATAGCTTGCATGACCAATATATAGTTTTACGGTACTGTCTTTTAAGGCGTTAACCCAAAAGTCACAAATATCAGCAAATGGGGCAATTTTATGTCCGAATTCCCAGTAAATTTGAGGTACGACATAGTCAATAATTTCTTTATTAATCCAGGCAATGGTATCGGCATATTGATTATAATAGCTTTCGCTACATGCTTGGTCTGTGTTACTACCGTATTCGTTTTCTTTTTGATTTTTCCAAATTCCAAATGGGCTTACCCCAAATTGTAGTTTTGGATTAATTTCTTTCAAACAATTGTATACTCCTTCAATTACTTGATTCACATTTTCTCTTCTAAAATCACCAAGAGATAATGGTTGTTTTTCAGCTTCTTTTATATCATTGAACACTTCATCCAACCCACTATATGGGTAGAAATAATCATCAAAGTGTATTCCATCAATATCGTAGTTATTAGCTAGTTCAGCCATTGAGTCGATAATGTGTTGTTGCACTTCTTTTAAGGCAGGATTTAAAATCAGTTTTCCACCTTTATCTAAAATGATATATTCCGGGTGTCGTTTGGCTAAATTCAAATCATCACAAGTATCTAAATATTCGTCAATTGATAATTTACCATTATAACTAACACGATATGGATTACACCATGCATGAAATGATATGTTTCGTTTTCTTGTTTCTTCAATGATCCATTTTAAAATATCTTCTTGTGGTTGTTTCCCTTCTTTTCCAGTTAGGAATCTTGAATAGGGATTTAACTTTGATTCGTAAAATGCATCATTTGTCGTTCTTACTTGAAAGAAGATTGTATTGATGTTGTAAGAGGTACATGTTTCTAACATCTTGGTAATGTGTGCTTTGTAATTTTGAATCTCGTCAATGATGGGTAGATCGATATTTGCAACATTTGATATCCACATTGCACGAATTTCTTTTTCGTTATAATTCTCTGGAATCTCTACTTGTTTATCTGTATTATAATAGTTTACTGGTAATTTGTCGGTATATTTATATAGTTTCATTGTTTACTCCTCAAAATAGTAATCTAAATATTTTCTATGGGCTTCCACTAATTCATCGAAACATTTTGCTGCTTGTGTGATTGATTTTGTTAATGGGTTAATTTGTAAGGCAAGTTTTGCTTTTTCAAGACTGTGTTCATAGATTGCATCGACTAATACTTCTTCGAATGTTTTCATGTTTTGTACAAGTCCTTTTATTTCATTTGGTAATCTCCCGATGTAAACAGGAATTGGACCGTGTTTTGTAATGCGACATGTTATTTCAATTGCGCATCCGATCGGTAGGTCAGTAATGTACCCATCGTTAATTGTGTTTACAACATGATATTCTCTTCTATCATTGTAGATTGAATTAATGACAGAACAAGCTACATCACTATAATATGCTCCCCCACGTTCTTCTAGTTCTTTTGGTTTTACATCTAAATTCAGATCTTTATATTTCTCAAATAGAGTATGTTCTATCTCTTTTACATGTTCCGCTCTGGTTGTTCCTTCGTTGTATTGTTTGATGAACTTATCAAACATTTCTTCATAGTAGTAAAAATATTTATGATAAGGACTTGGATAAACTCCTAATTCTTCAATGAACTTGATATCCCAAGCAAGCGGGTCTATATTGTTCATCGTTACTTGCTTTTGTTTCATATCGCTCATTATTTGTGGCAAACAGTCTTTGTTTTTATGAAAGACATTTAACACATATGACATGTGATTTAGACCTGCAAAATAAGGTATAATATCTTTTACTTTTGCGCCTAATACATCTGCGAAATGATTGGTTAGATTGATTGGTACATTACATACCCCAATGTATCTTTCAAACTCTGCATAACGAAATACTGCTTCACTAACAATTCCAGCTGGATTTGTAAAGTTTATCATCCATGCTTCTGGACAGAGTTCTTTCATATCTTCAATGATACTGTAGATAACTGGTACAGTACGTAATGCTTTAAATACACCACCTGCACCATTTGTTTCTTGTCCTAGCATCCCGTATTTCGCTGGGATTCTTTCGTCTAATACTCTTGCATCTAATTGTCCTACTCGTAACTGTGTTGTTACAAAATCGGCATTTTTTAACGCTTTTCTTCGGTCTACTGTTAAATGTATCTTTAATGGTACTCCTGCTTTTTCAACCATTCGTTTTGCCAAGGCACCAACGATTTCTAGTTTTTCTCTTCCCTCTTCTATGTCTACAAGCCATAGTTCTCTCACTGGTAACTCTTGATATCGTTTGATAAACCCTTCTACCAACTCCGGTGTATAACTACTTCCTCCACCAATCGTAACTATTTTGATTCCTTTCATCATAACTTCCCACCACTATTCATTAAATTTTGTTCTATTTGTTTTGTTTGTTTTATATTGTGTTTGTCTAATGCAAATAAGTAAGCACCTACAACCGGTGTAAATTTAGGTTGTACAATTGTTGCGTAAGGTACTTGCTTTAACAATTCTTCTTTAAATGTTTGCATAAATATTTTCGCTTCTAATGTAAATACTCTCCCACCTACTACGACTGGGACATTTTCATTCGTAATCGCAACTTGCTTCATGACTCCAATTGTCTGTAAAGCCATATGTTTTGCGACTTTTTTTAAGATATCGATTGATACCATATCACCCTTAACTGCGCAATCACTTACCAAAGGTGTGATACTTCCCCACACTTTCTTATCAATTACTCTTTTTGGATAAAAAAGAGGGATTACTTCACTGATGTCTTTCAATCCAAGAAGTTTGGGGATTTCGGTTCTTAACAGTGTTTCATCATATGTTAACTCATCAGCTCTAAATGCATAATGTAGGGCTTCTGTCGCGATTTCTAACCCTCCACCATATGTTCCTAAAATAAAGCTTAACGCTCTTAGTATTGCTTTTTTACCATCTTTATTCATCGCTGCACTATTGGTTCCAGTTCCTGCGATACAGACTGCGCCATATGGGCTTTTCAATCCGCTTCTCATAATAATCCATGCATCATTAACAACGGTATAAGGAAGATCATCAAAAACTTGTAAACAAGCATTGTGAAGTCTCTTTACGTCTTCTTCTAAATCTGCACCAGATAGCCCCAAATATATTTCTAGGATATCTTTTCTGGAAATAGGTAAGTATTCCATGGCATTATCGAATAACAATCCTATGACTCTTATGAACTCGTGGTCGCCTACAGACATGATATTACATCCTGTAGTTTCTTGATCAAAAACAATATTTCCTTCACAATCAACGACATTGATTCTTGTTTTTGTTCCTCCACCATCATATGCAAAAATGTATTTCATTGTTTTCACCTCTTACTTTAAAACGTATGAAACTTGTCCAAGAATTGCTCTTGATTTCGCTCCGGTTGCTTTAATAATATTACTTGGGTTATGGTTTAATGTTTCATTGGCTAGAATGATAAATGCAATTGCTTCTTTGTAATCACTTTTAACATTAAATTCATCTAGTATAAATACATTTTTATTGTTTGTATATTCTTCTATTAGTGATAGTAAAGTTTTGTTTCTCGCTCCACCACCACTCACTATTATTTCATCAATTTCATGTTCCACCGATATAAAGTCTTCATAAGACTTTGCGATTGATAAAGCCGTGATGTGCGTGAACGTTGTAATGATATCTTCTTTTTTATTTGCTTTGTATTTTTGTAGTAGTGTTTTTATGTATTCTACTCCAAACAGTTCACGACCGGTTGATTTTGGTGGTTTCTCCTCAAAGAAATCGAGTGAAAGCACTTCTTCTAGCAGTTCCTTAATGACAGTTCCTGTTAAGGCAATATCACCGTTCATATCAAATGGTTTGTTGTAAAGTTCTTCCATTGCATAATCAATCATCATATTTCCTGGACCGTTATCAAATGCATAAACATCGTCAACACTGCATCCGTTAGGAAGTACGGTTACGTTTGCGATTCCACCTATATTTTGCATACATCTTGTTTTATCTTTGTCTCGAAACAAAATATAATCGGCGTATGGCACGAGGGGTGCACCTTCTCCGCCTAAGGCAATATCTGCTTGTCTAAAGTTTGATACTACGGTTGTGTTCGTTAGGTTTGCAAGGTAAGAACCATCTCCAAGTTGTAAACTTGATTTTTGGTATTCACTGTCATTTGATATATGGTATATCGTTTGTCCGTGTGATGCGATGAAAGATATTTCCTTTATTGAGATATTAATTTCTTCCAACAATGCAAAAATACACTTACTATATACTTGGCTTAACTCGACGTTTAAGCTACAAAGTAAAGAGGAAGTGCTTGTTTTGATATTGATTGCTTCTTTAATTCTTTTCAGTGTCTCTTTTGGATAGGAATATGTGTTTGAATACACTTCATTTATTACGGTATTTTCTTTTACACCATCGATTTCTACTAGTGAAATATCAATCCCATCAAGTGATGTCCCACTCATGATTCCAATTGCATACTTTTTCATATGATCACACCCTACAATAACATTATAAAACAAAAGCGTTTTTATTCAATTAAATAGGGTGTTTTAGGTTGTTTTTTTCAAAAATAAAAAAAAGTGTTTTGATAAATAAAAGAACGACCTTTTTTAGCCGTTCTATTCTTCTATCTTTTATACTTTTTAAATGTTTGATACGTTGCTTCAAGCATTTTTACAGATTTATCAATATCGATGTAAGCACAGTTTGTAAATAATGCATCAATTACACAAAATTGAGAAATTCTTGAAGTCATTGCTGCACTCCTGAAGTCTCCTTCTAATGATGTGGTATATAACACAATATCACTTAACTCAGCTAGCAAACTAGACCCAAGTTTTACAACGCTAACTACTTTCGCTTTTTTCTCGCGAGCTAGCAATGCCGCACTTACAATTTCTTTTGTTTTACCACTATTTGATATAAAAACAACAACGTCATTTTGGTTTAAGAATGATGCATCTACTAATTGCTCATGACTTTCCCCTTGAGCAATCGCGAACTTGGAGATTCTTCTTAGTTTCATCTCTAAATCTTTACACACCAAATAAGAAGATCCTTTCCCAAATATCAATACTCTTCGCGCTCTCATGATTGATTGAGCAGCGTTATGTAACGCAACAGGATCATGAATTTTTAGCGTTTCTTCTAAGATTCGTATGTTGTTTTCAATAACACTCTTACCATAGTGTGTATCTTTGGCTAGGATTACGTCGTTATATTCTTTGTTTTCTGGAATTTCAACTTTTGCATTCGATAAAATGAAATCAATTTTAAAGTCTTTGAATCCTCTATACCCTAACTTTTTACACATACGAACCACACTTGCAGGACTTGTATACGCTGCTTCGGCTATTTTCTCAACATTAAAATCTTTTAGAACCGCTTTGTTCTCAATCAAATAATCTAAAACAGCTCGTTCTGCCATACTTAGATCTTCTTTGTATTTTAACATGTTTAACATTACGCTCATACAATCACCTCATCAATCTATATTATATCACTACCCGTGAAAAAAAATAACATAATTATTACTTTTTTTTCACATAAAACAAAAAAAGGCTAATTTAGCCTTTTTAAGGTAGTTGTATAAACCTGAGAAGATCGAGAGTTTATACGATTTTATTGGGATTCAAAATGTTTAAGGGATCAAAAACACTTTTTATACCTTTCATTAATTTGATTTGAGTTTCTCCTACTTGTTGTTTTAGGAAGTCTCTTTTCGCATAGCCTATTCCGTGTTCACCTGAAACCAATCCTTCTAGTTCAAATGCTTTTTTATACATCGCATTGAAACCAATGTTTAGTTTCTCTTCAAATGTTTGATCATCCAAGTCATCTTTACAGAAGTATATATGTAGGTTTCCATCACCAGCATGTCCAAAGTAAGGGATTCGGATATCTAATGCTTTACTTAATTCATTTGTAAATGTTAAGAATTCAGAAATATTGGAACGAGGTAATACGACATCACATTCATCAATTAAGGTTGTTGAAGATTTTATTGCTTCTAAGAACGCTCCTCTTGCAGACCAGACACTTTGTTTTCTCTCTTCTGTGTCTACCAAGTAGACATCTAGTGCTCCTAATTCATTTACACAGATATCAGAGATTACATCTACATCATTATCGATCTCTTCTTTTGTATTTCCATCGTAAGATACTAGTAAGTATGCTTCATATGATGCGTTTGGAATTTTCTTTCCAAGATATGTCTCTGAGAACTCTAATGAAGCTTTTTCTAAGAATTCTACTGCGGTAGGTAAGGAATGACTTGTGATAACTTTTGGTACTGCTTCTATTGCGTCTTGGCGGTTTTGAAAAGGAATCAATAAACTCACTTGTTCTTTGGGCATTGGAATCAGTTTTAGTGTTGCTTCTGTGATGATTCCTAGTGTTCCTTCACTTCCAATTATAAGATTCTTAAGCGAATACCCGGATGAATCTTTTACTACTTTCCCACCAAATTGAGCAACTTCACCATTTGGAAGTACAACTTCAAGTCCTCTGATCCAGTCTCTAGTTACTCCGTATTTTACTGCGCGCATACCCCCAGCGTTTGTAGCGATATTACCACCTATAGTAGCTGATTTTTCTCCAGGGTCTGGTGCGTAAAATAGTCCTTCTTTTTCGACATATTCATATATTTCCATGAGCAGAACTCCTGGTTCTACTTTTAGTGTTAAATTTGTTTTGTCTAGTTCTATAATTTTATTCAGTTTTGTTGTTTCAAGTAAGATACCACCTTCAACAGGGACACACGCTCCAACAAGCCCTGTACCACTACCGCGAACAGTTACTGGTATTTTGAAGTCGTTTGCGTATTTCATAACATCTACAATTTGCGATTTATTTGTCACTGTGATGTGAACATCTGGGTAATGAAAGATTGTCTTAAGTTCGTCATGTGCGTAGTCTTTTTCAATCTCTTTTTCTGTCTTGATGTTTTCTTTTCCAACAATACTTTCTAAGTAAGTTATATCTTTTGAATCAATTTTCTTATATTCCATGAAAATCACTCCCAATTTTCTTTTTTAATGTCATAAACGATTCTACAATTACAAAACCTGCGTTTTGATAAATAAATTTTGCTCGATTATTACTACCGGTAAATAATGTCATATATTTTGCTCCCATATTCTTTAACGTGTAGCAAAGTCTGTGAAACAAGTATTTTCCGATTTTTTGTCCTTCATATTGCTTTAGTATCCCAATTCCTGCGAAATATCCACGTGTTGTGTCTGAAACTGCTAAAGGTCCGGTAAACCCGATAACCCTCCCTTGATCTGTTGCGACTAGTAACGGTAGGGGATAATCTTTATTATCATTGTTCAGAATTTCCTTTTTCCAATGTGGATTATGTAGTTCATCTGTAAACTCGTATAATCCTGAATGGATGGTTTTATCATATAATTCAATTTTTATAGTATCACTCGGGTACTCTAAAAAATCAGTCTTATACGCATCCAAGTTTAGAAAGTATGTATGTTGTAAACTGTTGTTCACAAATCCGCTTTCAGTATACATTTTATGAGTATCGCTGTCATTGATTACTCCTTGAATTCCTGGATGTATGATCCCTTTTAATGGGTAAAATGGTATTTTTACTGGATTAAAGAAATGAACCCAAATCTCATCTATCTTATTCTCTTTCAATATTTTTTCAAGTTTAGATAGTTGTGACTTTTGTGTAGATACATCTCCGTAATTTAAGGTTATATATGCTTTGTTTTCTTCAATTACTGCGGATAACAAGCCTGTTATTCGCTCTTTACTTGAGGTAATAACTATTTTATCTTTGATGATTTTTTGATAAAATTCATTTTCAGTTAATACTGCATGGTTAGTGTTTTTTTGAGTATATGTTTTATAGAACTCATACTCTTTGTTTTCAAGAACTCTTGATAGTGTCATTTAAGCGTTTCTATATACTCGGTAAGTTTCGGAATGATTTCGTATATATCTCCCTTTATTGCGTAATGAGATATATCAAATAGTTTGTTTGAATCATCTGAATTAATGGAAATGATTAATTCAGATTCTTTCATTCCTTCAATATACTGTACAGCTCCACTGATTCCTAGATTGATGATTAGTTTTGGTTTTACTGTTCTTCCACTAAGCCCAATCTGTTTTCGTGCGTCAAACCAACCATTCTCAATAAGTGGTCTTGTACATGCAACCTCGGCACCGAGTTTTTCTACAAGCGGTTTGATTAAATCGAGGTCTTTTTGTTTTTTAAAAGCACGCCCTACACTAACGATTACTGATGCATCACTGATGTCTTTCCCTTGTTTCTTTTCTACTTGTTTTAGCTGTTTTATTGTTGTTGATTTATCGATCTTGTTTGTCTCTTCTAGAATGATTAATCCGTTTTGTTTTTCTGTTATTTTTTCTGTGAACATTTTGTAACGGATTGTAGCTAACTGTGGACGGTTATTTGGGGTATGAATCTTTGCCATAATATTACCACCAAATGCCGGTCTGATTTGAAGTAAGTCTCCATCTTCTTTAATGTCTAACATGGTACAGTCCGCGGTTAATCCTGTTTTTAGTCTAGCTGCGACTCTTGGTGCAAAACTTCTTCCTTCTGAAGTTCCTCCAAATAGGATAATGTTTACGAGGTGTTTTTTATAGAATGATTCGATAACATTTGTATATGTCTCTACATTGAACTCTTTATATGCTTCGTCTTCATACTTAAATACTTTATCTACTCCATAAAGAAGTGCTTCGTTGCAAATGTCTGTTATATCATTACCAATTGCTACTGCGTAGACTGGTTCGTTTGTTTTCTTCGCTAATTCTTTTGCTTTTGTGATTAGTTCCCACGATACTTTATGGGCTATGTTGTTACGTTGTTCAATGTAAACAGTGATACCTTTATATAGATCTTTATTGATTTTTTCTTGTTCTTCATTAATGAACTCGCAAACACCTTCAGGACCTTTTTTTACACACAACTTGCAGACTTTACAAGCAGCATTAATTGATAGGTAAGAATCGGTATATTCAAATGCATTAAACGGACATACTTTTTTTAGTTCCTTTACGACTTCTGTCGTAATTTTCTCTTGATTTATTTTTATATAAGCCATTGTCTTTACCTATAAGTATTTACTTTCGTTTAGAATATTGATTAGTTCTTTTGTTACTTCTTTTGTTGTTCCGTTTATTTTTACGGAGTCTGTTCGTTTCTCTGGTGGAAATATTTCTTCTACTTGTGTAGGAGAACCATTGAGTCCGTAATGTGTTTTATCAGTATCTTTCAGGTCTTTAATTGTTACTGTATCTATATTGTAATCTTTTAATAACACTCTTCTTTTATAGGAAGGCAGTCTAGGAACAGACTCTCCTTTTTCAATGGTAAGTAAACATGGATACGCTACTTCATTGATTTCGTCATGTGTATCGAATGAAGATTTAACTACAATTGATTTTTCGTTTACTTCAATTATTTCTACTACATATGGGATATGTGGGATATGTAAAAACTCAGCAACTTCTGGACCTACTTGTGCAGTGTCTCCATCGGTTGTTTGTTTCCCGCAAATGACGATATCATAATCATTGATATGTTCAATCAGCTGACTTAATGTATACGATGTCGCAAGTACGTCTGCTCCCGCAAAACTTCGGTCGCTAATTAATGTTCCTTCGTCTGCTCCCATGTATAGCGCTTCTTCTAATACACTTTTTGCTGATGGAGGTCCCATCGTTACTGCTTCTATTTTAATGTCCTGTCTTTTTTCTTTAATTGCAAAAGATGTTTCTAATGCATATAAATCATAAGGATTCATTTTTACATTATTTCCATCTCGAATAAGTACACCGGTAACTGGATCAACGTCTACTTTACTTGATGCAGGTACTTGTTTTATACATGTAATTATTTTCATTGTTCTCACCTCAAATATGTTTGTCAAGTTTAATGTAGCACATCATTATTTGTAAAGAAAGGGCTTTGTAAGATTTTTCAATATTAGGAAAAAATAACCAAAAAAAGAGAAGATTAGAAATCCTAATCTTCTGTTTCGTCTCTTGTATAGTTCATAAAATAATTAATCACTGATTGCATATCTTCTGTATAGACATAATGAGTAATTGATTCGGTATATAAGGAGTTCTTATATTCTCTTGTTTCATCAATCGCTTTGACTGTAATTTCACTCGTTCCAATCATATCCGTTAATTGATAACTTGGTTGATCTGTGATAATTGATTCTTCATTGATTATAATTTCGTAGTGTGTCGCGTTAACCACTTGTTCAAATTCGATTAACCCTTCTCTTGAAATATGGATGTTTTCTGGAGTATCTAAGATTTCACGATTATCTGGCCAAATAGCGTCAACTCTCTCTTTGTGTGTCCCTAGGACGAAGAATACTCCATTTGTAACAGGACGAGGGGTCCCGTCTGATGGTGTATTGACGTACTCATACTCTCCAGATTCGTTTTTAAGGAGCATGGCACTACTTCCTCCACCGTCAAGGTTAAATGCGTCTACTGCGCCATAGTGAAGCATTAGTTCTGACAATTCATATTCTGTGATTCCTTTAAACCCATTTTCATAATCACGACCATCGACTACCACAAAGAAAACAGTACCATCTTCTTTGATTCCAACTGCGGTTCTTGGGTGACGGTAACTAGGTCCAGCACCTTCAAAGAACTCTTCTGTAGCATCACCATCTGTAACCAATATCTCCCAACCACTGATCGCAAACCTTACGTCTTCCCAGTCTCCTACTAGTCGTTTTTGAACAACGACATAGTCTGTTTCTGTGATTAGGTCATCTTTGTTAAAATCACGGCTATTGATAATGATTTGCATTCCTTCAATATCAACACTATCTTTTTGTTCTGACTGTAATTTTCCTTTTCCGTAATAGGTATTTCCCCAGTCATCTTTATGAATTTCAATACCGGAAAGTATTATTTTATCTGCTGAGTTTGCGATATGTTCATTGTAGTTGTCAAAATAGACATATACATCACTGCCATTTACCATATGTTGATTGATGTAATCAACTTTTACTGATTTCTTAAGTTCATCGTCTTCGTTGTAAACATTGATTTCATATCCGTCAAATTCGGGTCTTGTGAATACAACATCTCCGTTGTCTTTAAATCCAATCACGGTACGTTCGTTTCCTAATCCTGCACTTATGACGTTATAGTCTCTGATAAAGGCTTCGATTGGTATTCCACTCGCTCCAAAGAAGTCCCCATTCACACCACCAACAACTTCGTAGTTGTCATAGGTATTGTGAATATTATCTTTTAGATTTTCAAGTGTTCCTTTTCCCCATCCATAAGGCAAGTAGTTGTCAGCAGTAACAATTGCGATTCCTTCTTTGGAAGGATCTGCTCCTAAGTAATTTACTTTTTGGAGGGATTCTGTCCCGTTATAGTTTATCGTACCAATTAACTCTTGATGTCTAATTCCGTCAACATACGTTGTTGTTTTTGTTTCATCAACAATTCGAAAGTATGCTTGCGATGAAACATAGTTAGGTGATAACAATATCGCAAATAAAACGGTAAATAAGATTAGTTTTTTGATGTATTTCATTTACTTTACCTCCCCAATGTATTCAACGGACACTTCATTGAAATTACTAAATTCCATTTGAACTTGATACAACATATCATTGTACATCATCGTATAGTTAATATTTGTGATATAGCCGTCTAAGACAGCGATATCTAGGTTATTTAGTGTGATGTCAAGAAAGGTTTCTTCCAGCACGTTTTCAATCGTATCTAAATACTCATTTTTTAGCTTAAAGACTCCATCTTCCAACGCAAACATGTCATATGTAAAGTCACTATAAAGTTTATACTTGCCTGTGTTTTCATTACATTTAAGTTGCCTTTCTTTGGAAACTCCATTGTATATTTCATTCTCAAAACATAGGTCATCTGTTTTTTTATAGTAAGTAACTAAAGTTCCATCTTCTGAGGTTGTTTTCGATACATTAGAATCAAACAAAGCCTCTAAATCAAACCGCTCAGTATCTGATGATAAGATGAGATCAAATTGGTAATTATCTAGTTCTTGTGTATTTTTGATTGCGTTATAGACTTTCACTTCATTTGCACTTAGCGTTATACAAGTATCTCCAATTAGTGTTTGGTCTTCTTTACATATTTCTTCTTCTCCATTTTCACACGCTGTTAGTAATAAACCAACAAAGAGAAGTATTACAGTAATAAACTTTTTCATCATTCTTACTCTCCTAGTATTGTGATTGTTAGGTTATCTGAGTCAAGCATTACTCTTCCCCCGATTGGAACCGTATATCTTGGTGTAACATGTCCGATTGGTGCGTTAAAGATAATTGGGTAATCATATTCTTTTAAGATATCTTCAAAAAGGCTTAAGCTACCTTTTTGTGGAGTTTCTTCTCCGGTGATACCACCAATGATGATTCCGTTCAAATCATCAAACACTCCTTTGATTTTAAGGGTATGTAACATGCGATCTAACCGATAGTTTGCCTCTTTTACTTCTTCTATTAACAAGATTTTATCTTTGAAGAAATCTTTGATATCTAGAGCGATAAAGACATTTAATAAACTTAAGTTTCCACCTACTAGAATACCTTCTGTTTTTCCTTTGTTGATTGCTGTCATTTTAGGATCTTTGATAATATACTCTTCCTTATTGATTGCGTTAAAGAAACTATCAATGTGAGTCTTTTGATACTCACTACTAAAATCAACTGCGAGCATTGGTCCGTGATACGTTGTTAGTCCTGTATTCATATAAATACTATTTAGAAGCAAGGTGATATCACTAAATCCTGAAAATACTTTTTTATGATCTTTGATCATCTCAAAATCGATATCTTGAATGATTCTCGGGGTACCATACCCACCATTTTGACATATAATCATATCAATATCCGGATTTAGAAACATTTCATTGATGTCACTACTTCTTACTTGATCACTACCTGATAAATATTTTAAGTAATTTTTATTAACGCTTTTTCCGTATACTACTTTATATCCTAAATCATTTAATTTCTTCGTACCTTTATTGATTCTTTCTTCTTTTGTAGGGCTACTTGGCGCTACAATACCTATCGTTTTTTGTTTCACTTGATAACCCTCCTAGTTTATTACGATTACATCATCTTTTAAGACATAAAAGACATCGTTTATATTCATAATTTCATCAATATCCATTTCCAAATCATCATTTAATCCAACGGGTAAAAATAATGAATAAAACTCTTCTTTTTCTTTTTTAACAACAAACGGAATATAAAGTCCGTAGTAGTTATAAAGACTGGAATCATAAATCACAGGACTTGTAAGATTTGGGCTATAGTACCCAACTGCATCAGGCTTTAACAAAACAATTGTATTACTATTGCGATCTTTAAACCCTAAGGCTTTATCAAGGTTATAGTAATGCTTCGCTATTTTCTCACCCCAAAATGCGTCACTTGCGTATTTATAATTCATTCCTTGGTATTTGTTTCCAAAGTTTGTTCCAAACGATACATAGTAGTTTGGATTAAAGTATCTTGAACCGAGTAAATACTGTGCATGATACTCAATACAGTCTTGAACAGTATCAAATGTTTTCGCACTATTGTATGGGTCTGAATCATATGCATCTATCCCAAATAGATTGTTTTTGTATTTGGCAATCGCGCTGCTTCCCCATCCACTCTCGTGGATTGCGAAGGATAATTCCATTGCCGCATTAATCATTACCTCATCTTGTGCGTTTATAAAGTCACTACCGGTATTATATAACCCAGAAGACGTTGACACTTTACTATTGAGATATGAATTTAGTTCTTCTTCGGTATAATTCGTTGTGCTTCTAAATGATAGATATTGATAATAGTTATAATACGGTGTTTCACTATTAACAGCGTTTGTATATACACCGTTATTCAAATCATCTGTCATCGTTTTTATGTCTTGATAGAAATAATGATTGTCATAACTGTAGTATTTTTCCTCAGCATCTAAATATGTTGGTGCGATATCTATCGCTCCAATAGATTGAAAAGATGCAGACATAATATCATAACTAATTTTGTGTACTAATTCTTCTTCTATTACTTCATAATATGAGTACCCGTTCTTACTAAAGTTATATGGGATTAGCTCTACTTCAAAGGCATTCACTTCAAATTTCACTCCGGCAATCATCCCAAATACTAGTAAATTATCACAATCTAAGAAAACTCCGTCAACATTATAGTTCCCGTTTAAGTATGTAGGATTCTTGTAATCAACATGACCTAAAAACGTTGTTTCATAAATGCTTTTGGTCTTAAAGTTAACTGCCCCATACTTCATTCCTAATACTTTATTATTCTCATTTAAAACAACGACATTATCTTCACTCTTGTCTTTCATCACTGTTTGCGCTTCACTCAAGACCTCATAAGTCGCGATTTCTGTATATGTTTTATCCTCGTTCGCAAAGGCCAAACTAAAGGCACAATCCGTTAAACCGGATTCTTCACAAGTAAGAATTACTTCTTCTATCTCTTCTTGTTCACACTTGTCTTGACTTGGATCTTCTTCACAAGTTTTTTCTTCTGTGACTGGAGGCAATTCTTCATCTACTACATCACAAGATTCATGGGTAGGACTCTTTGAACAATCAATCTCTTCTTCCTTATTGTTACATCCAGCAAGTAAAAACATCAATAACACAAATATTACTACAATTCTCTTTTTCATATTCATCACCACTATAATTATAAATGATTCAGATTGAAAAAAATGTTTATAAATGTAAAAAAATCAACAAATAAATATCCATCAAAAAACAGCAAATCAAATTTGCTGATTTTTAGGCCAATATTTTTTTGTTAACTAAACGCATTAAAGCCAATATAATATCCAATTATTACAGAGCCTATAATCATTAAGAAATATAGTAATTTCGTTCCAAAACTAATTTCTGGTTTATTTCGTTTCATTTCTTTTTTTGACATTTCTTCTGTCAGTGATATCACAAATGGATTACCAGCAAAAGGACTATATCTTGAGAATGTATATAATTCTAAGTCATCAGTTCCCTCTGATATCCATACTACAGAATGAAATTTTTGTGGCATTATCTTTGAGAATACTACGTATACTTTGCTTGTTTCTTTTGGGATTGTAAATTCTTTTGATTCTCCATTTTTTAAAGTACCAATTTTTTTAAGTTTCGTATAATCAAATTTAATATCTTCATTGCTTTCAACCTCAATACAAATACTAACTTTTCCTAAAGAGGCTACTGTCTGTGTTCTTCTATTTACTGTTAACTTTCTCATCTTCCTTTACTCCCTCTCTTGACTTAAATAATTAATAATATCATATCATTAATTTGATTCAGTACTCTTTGTAGTTCTCATTCTCAAATACCGATGTCCCATTCTAATCATATCAAACTAATATCGATTATCATATATTATCTTGATTTTTTTACCCAACACATCAAAATATCTTTTTACGGCTTCTAGTAGTTTTTATATCGTTTTTCATGTCGATCAATCACAAAGCCTTCGCTCATATAAAGTCTCAGTACATGTTGGTTTGATTCTATCACACCTATTTTAACGATATCGAGCTCTTTTTTCATTTCTGTTACAATTCCTCTTAGAAGTTCACGACCGTGTCCCTGACGTTGTAATTCTGGTTTTACGGCAAGAATATCAATTGCTGTTTTATCATCTACATCAACAATTCCAGCACCGACAATTTCTCCGTCTACTAAGTAACCATAAAAATAACCTAATGTTTCTGCTTCTTCAAATTCTTTCTTTGCTTCTTCTGGTTTTGACTTATGCCAGTTATATGGCTTAAAGTCATGAAGAGCACGCATTGGTTCAAAACATCTTCCTAAGATATCAATATACGTATCTACTTCACCTTTATATCTTACAACCTTCCCTCTAGACATTTCCTTAATGTCCCCATCAAGATGTAGACTAATATACCCATACCAGTCCCTATGTCCTAGACTCTTTAAATATTTAATCAACTCTTTATTTACTTTATCAACACTTATATAAGATTTCTCACTTACATAAGGGAATAATATCTCTTTTATCTCATCATTTAATTCTAGTTCTTCAACACTATAGATAAACACACAAAACCTATCGTTATCCTTATTCACATAAATATAACCACTCGGTTCTTCTAATCTATAAATCGCTACAGTATTATCACTAACTTCTACTTTACGAAATATCTCATGCTTCATATTTACTTCTTTAATTATCTTCATTGTTATATACCTCGTTCGTGTTATTTCCAACTATAATTATACATCATAATTTCATTTCCAATCGATATTTTTAGACTTGAATCAGTTTATTTTCCTAAACAATCTCTTTGATACGAAGATTAGCAAGATTACAACTGGTGACATTAATAAGAACAAACCCACAAAAACTGCACCAAACTTAAATCTTAATGGATCAGCAATTGATGATATCATGATCGGTAAGGTAAAATAATCCTCTGAGTTGGTTATCAATAATGGCAATAAAAAATTATTCCAGCATTGTACAAACATATTGAAGAACCCAATAACAACATAGCTTAAAACAGCTGGAAACCCTATACTTAACATAATTTGAAATTCGCTTGCTCCATCTATTCTAGCAGACTCAATTGTTTCTTTATTTATGTACTCAAAATTTCGAATAAACAATAGCAAAACATGAATATTTATAGCAGTTGGTAAAATCAATCCTATATATGTGTTAGTAAGTTCAAGTGAAGATACAACTTTATATTTATTTATGATAATTACATTTCCAGGAATCATCATTACTATCAAACAAATAACGAATAGGATTCTTTTTCCCTTAAAGTCATATATTGCAAATGAATATCCTGCAAAAAACATCATAATTACACCAATCAATGCATTAAAGAAACTTACACCCAAACTGTTTAAAAGCACTCTAACTACATTAAAATTATCATTCAACACCCTTAAGTTCAGTGTGAAAGAATTACCAATATATAGTTTACTAACTGTATTAAAAACAAACTCACTACCATGCGTCATACCAAGCAATACAAATCCTAGTGGTATAACTGCAATAAGTGAAAAGACAACTAATATAACGTGATGAGCAATTTGTTTTCTACTAATAATTTTCACCATTATACCCCCTTCTAAAAGTTCTAGGACCAAACAGTATTATAGATATAATAAGTACTGTAACAACTGATATCATCGATGCGTATGAGAAGTCACCATATTTAATTGCCTGAATGTAAATATAATAACCTACAGTAACAGTTTCATTACTAGGTCCTCCCGATGTTAACTGATAAGGAATATCAATAAGTGATATACTCTCTATTATAGCAAACAATAAAAACACTTTTAAAATGGGTTTAATCATGGGTATAGTAATATACCTTATTTTTCGAATAAAGTTAGCCCCATCTATTTCACATGCTTCATAAACGTCTTTACTTATATTGTTGTTCATTGAAATTAGCAAATATAAAACCATAGATCCAAATGTAGAAAATGTTAAGGCAACTGCGATAACAACTTTTGCAAGAAGTCCATTGTCCAAAAATGCAACAGTAACACCAAACAACCCAAAAAATGAGTTTAACAGTCCATCATTTGAAAATAATAATCTAAATATTATCCCATATGCAAAAAGTCCTATTGTAGTGGGTATGAATAGGATTGTTAAGAACATCTTTTTTTTCTTTTGAACATCATTGAGTATACTTGCTATGAGAATAGTCAAAGGAAATTTCATAATCAAATAAAAAAGCAAAATTATCACAGTGTTATATATACTCTTAATAAAAGTTTTGTCAGTGATCAATTTATGATAATTTTCACTACCCGTGAAAGCACCATTATTATCAATGATGCTTCCATAGATAGTTAGAACTATTGGATACACTATAAATGTTAAGAACATAATCAACATTGGTATCAATAGTACATAGGGAAAAACTTTCTTATTCATCTTTATTGTTTTTCATTAATAGTGCTGCTGAATCTAATTCTGACGTGAGGCTGTTCTCATCAAACAACACATTATATTGAGCTTGAATATATATATCATAGTTATATCCATTGTATTTTGAAGGGTAAATCGGTTTAGCCTCTGATACATTTCTAGCTACATCCATCAAGTAATTGTGTTGTCCGAAGAATGTATCTGTGGCAATAAATCGAGAATCTTCATACACCTCACTAAGAACTGGAAAAATCCCACCAACCTCAAGCGTTCTAAGTACATTATCTACATTAGTAGTTTGCCACTTTATAAACTCAATTGCTTCTTCTTTCATACTGCTTTGGTTGTTTACATACAAGTAACTACCACCAGTAATTGAAGCCCCTGTTTCTTGGCTATTCCAAGAAGGACAAGGTAATATTCTCCAATCACCACTTTGATCAGAAGCTAAGTCTTTTATTTGTCCACTTAACCAGAAACCTTGAATTTGAGCAGCAATTTTACCATCCACCATAAGTGACTTATAATCACCGCTATCTACATGTTTTACAATACTATCATCATAGAATTCATCAACTTTCAATAATGCATCCTTTGAAACATCATTATCAATTGTTACTGTTTGATTTTCATCCATGAACCAGTATCCTTTTTGAGATGCCATGGTTCTAAACAAACGATCATCTCCCGACAGTTTATATGCTGACATATAATAATCAGTATTAACCTTTTGTAGTTCTTTACCAATGTTGTAGTACTCATCCCATGTCCAACCATTAGTTTGGTATTCTTCTATCATCTCATCTGAAATACCTGCCTGATTCATAAGTGGTAAGTAAACAAAGGTAACAGTTGGTCCAATACCAAAAGGCAAAGCATATAAATTACCGTCATCATCTTCAACAACGTCTGTTGCAAAATCTGGAAATGCACTTTTTTCTTCATTTGATATTGATTCACTTAAATCAGCAAACAACTCTGGAAACAGTTCATAGTTACTTCTCATATAAACCCAGTCTCCTAAAAATATGTCAGCCATATCTTCCGAATCGTTTAAAGCAGCTGACGAACTAATTTTAGTGTTAATATCTGCTTTTCCATAATCAACGACTTCTGCTTTGAAGTTTGGGTGTTCAACTTGATATCTAACAACCGCATCCTCAAGTATATCGACATTTTTATTCCATGCCCATATAGTTAAAACCTCTTCTTCCTTTTGCCCACAAGCACTCATAGTGATTGTAGCAAACAAAGCTAATGCAAAAATAAACTTTTTCATTTTAAATCCTCCCATACTTTTTTTGCAATAACCAATGCACAAAATGCATTATATTGAATAAAAGCACCAAACATCAAAATAGTTTGGCACTCTCTTTCCCAAACATATTATTCTTTATAATCCAAATAACTTTAAAGCCAATAAATCAAATCAAGGTAAAATCACTCTGATGCTGGCTCAAACACTACTTGTAATACTTCTTTTAAAAAACTGTATCTTCTTGAATCTCTATTGTTTACAAAGAGTAAATCTACATTGTTTTCTCTGCAAATTTTCAATTTTAGAGCATCTCTTTTCTTTACTAAAGGATCATAAGCATGCTCTGGTCCACATAACTCGAATGCAATTTGTATTTCACCAAAACTGTTAACAATGACAAAATCAAAGGCTGCTCTAGACGCATACTCAAATAATGCATGACTCTTATCTAATCTCATTACCTGTTGAACACTTGTCTGTGAATTAATCATTAACCCTTTATGATTGATCAATAGTACTCTTTGAAGTGTGTCAGCAAATAAACTTTCAAACCCAAAATAAAGGCTCTTTTTATTTATATCTGAGTACTCCATACCTACTGAATTTTTATAATAATCGGTAGCATTGTATTTACTAGTATAGTTAATTAAATCTGTTATGTCAGAGTGTTCTCCTTCTGAAAGTCTTTCAATAGATTGTTTATCACCAAATAGGTATAGTTTTTCAATCGGTCTAGTTGTAGCAACATTGATCAATTGTTTATTATTTTTTAACCAATCATAAGATCCTTTATAGGAATTTCTCCCGATAGCTAATGAGAGCATTATAACATCTTCTTCTTGTCCTTGAAATTTATGAACAGTTCCAATTTTTACTTTTCGACTGGGAAGGTGCTTTTTTATTTGCTTGTTTAAAAACGATTGTTGATTTCTATACGGTGTAATAATCCCTACACTTTGATTTGCAGGTAATTTCTTCAATTCTTCAATAATAGCAATTGCCTCATTTACTGATGTGTTCTTTTTTCCTCTATAAAACGAACTCTCAATATTAAAAAATTTACAATCTTCTTCTGATACATTTTCATTAATAATCTCTAATGCAGAATTGTAGTATTTTCTATTAGCAAAATCCACAATACTCTTTTTACATCTATAATGTTTACTTAGGAGGATTATCTCGTTTTGAAAGTCTACTTGATTCATAGTGTTCAAAATTGATGTTTGCTTATAATCATAAACATCAGGAATGTTATATTTTGTCTTTAAAATTTCATTCTCACTATCAATTAAAGTAACTACAGGCAATAGTTGATTAGGATCTCCAATCAAAGCTGCTCTATGTGCTTTACTAAGAGCAACTATTGCATATGCATTTTCACATTGCCCTGCTTCATCCATAATTAGCAAATCAAAACTGGGTGTCGATTCTCCTATACTTCTTGAAGAAATGTTCGTGGTAAGTATTATCGGAAAAACCTTTTTAAGTTTACTCAACAACTCTTCATTCTTTGTAAATCTATAGAAATCGTTTCCTGTAGCTTCTCCATCATTAATCAAAACAGATTTTATGTCTGAATAAGTATCTTCATCTAATAGTTCCCATCTTCTGACTGACTCCAGTAGTAACCCTAATTTAATTATCTCATAATCAAACTCAATGGAATCTAAATAATTGTCAAGATCCTTCTTGCTTAACTTTGTTAGAATTCCTTTTTGAGAAGCTCTCAACCTTTTTGCTCTTGACAATTTCTCCACATTTTTACTGTTATCTGGTATTGCTTCTATTAAAGTGGAATAAACACCTACTTTCATTTCCGCATCTTCAAACTTTTGATTATCATTAAAAAGTTCATTTATTCCTGCAAGTTTTCTAATCTCTTTTTCAATTGATTCAGTGTATTTCTCCTGTAATTTTCTCAAATCTATAACCTTTTTAAGGTTTAAATAGTATTTGTAAGCATCTCTCAGATATTTTAAACCTTCTAATGAGTACTTCTTAGCTCCTAATCTCAACATTGGTATTGGTATATTGACATCTTTGTACTTATATACCTTCATTTTCCTAAATATATTATTGACTGCTTCATTTGTATATGATGTGATTAATGTAGTTTCTCGATTCATAAAGGACGAAATCACAATATTAGTTATTGTTTGTGTTTTTCCTGTACCTGGCGGACCTTGCACATATGTGACTTTGTTATTCATTGATGAGAAGACAGCTTCAATCTGCTTGGAGTTAACTTTGTTATTCGTAAAATATATGTTTTTATTACTCATCATTAGTTCTTTCTCATATTTCCCAAAAAAGGCCCTTAGTGGATCACTCATATCACCCTTCTTATAAATCGCATCTCTAATTAATTTATAGTCCTTTCTGACAGAAAATGACAAATCCAGTTTTAATTTCATGATCGACGGATTACCCTCAAGCAAATACCCACTTCTAATTTCCTCTTCCACACTGCTTCTCAAGTCCAAAACATTATTGTACTCTTCTACGTCATTAATTGGAATATGTAGTATGTCAGATATGTTTTTCTTATGAAATCGTACCTCGTCAGTATTTAGTTTTAGTTCCTTATTAAAAACATCAAGCAATATATCATAATAGACTAATGGTATTAGTTCCTTTTGAAAATTTGTAATTCCCATGATATTAAAAGCTAGTCTATATTTTGTGTTATTCTTTTGTTCATCTACATTTAACATCATTAGAACTTCGTTTGTTTCTTCTTTTGTCAAACTATGTTTTTTGTTCTCTAGTAGTATCTCTGCATCAACAGTGTTTAAAAGATATGTTGATAACCATTGTAAATCGGTAGAACCTTCGACACATTCCACATAATAATTAAACAACCCTTTATCGGAAGTCTCATTATTGAAGTAATCGTTAATTTTTGGTACCTTCATTAATCCACTTAAATTGTTACTGAAGAAATTTTTGGTGCCTTCAACACATTTTGCATTTTGAATCCTGTTAATTGGTATAGTTACAACAACAGGATCATCATACTGATAATTAAAGGCATGACCGGTTATTTTAGTATCATCCCCATCAAAATCCATTGACTTAATTCCAATGAAATAGAATTTGTTTTGTTTGTTCTTATTCATATAATCAAGATGGAGTAGTTCACCAGTTTTAATTGAGCGTCTAATATTCGTCTTCACATCATAATCAATCATATTTGCCTCCAATTAATATTTATCTTTAAATTCAATCAAATAACATTTAATTATAACACTCTATAAATAAAATAAAAAGAAAGTTTCTTCTAAAGAAACCCTCTTTTATAGATTCGTTATTTTTAGTATGATATTAGTTTTGAATTAAAGATACCAGGTTGCTTGAAGTATCCTAAAGGGAATACCTCATCTTGCTTCTTGTCTTTCCAGTTAAAGGCTAATTTTTTTAGTTCTGAAGCAGTAATCAATGTTATAACAGTATCATTGAGAAGTTGATACTTCATGGCTTCCTCTACTGATTGTTCTGTGAACGAAGGACCAATCACTAGAAATGATGCGACATTTTTTTCGCTTGATCTAATATATCGGTTGAACTGTTGCATGTGATCCTTTAAATTAACAGGAGTTTCTTTAGACTTATTATCCCACATAATTAACTTATCATTAAAGCTAAGTATTCCATCGGGATGTTCAGATCCAATCAAATCTAGAGGATCATTGTTCAAGAGTACTTGAAAAATATAGTCTGTAGCTTTTTCGAACTTTTTCTCACACTCGAGATCTTTCTGGATAATTTGTTTTTTCCTTAGTTCATTCAAACTTCTATTTGCAAGTAATTCATAGTTATCTACCCAAATCTTTCTTTCATCATCTACCTCGACTATTGTTTTCTCTTTAAAGCTATCATAATAGTCAATTATCTTATTGATTCGTTGTTCCTTATTCCCACTTACTCCAATTCCTAGTTCTTTAACCCATTCATAAATAACATCATTGGATAGCCCATCACGCGAACTGTAGCCACCTAACAATTTAGAGGGTTTAATGTTGTTTATTATAATGTCCTTTAATTCTATTACCTTTAGATTTTTACTTACTGATACTCCACTCTTCTCAATTATTTCTACCATATACGCTTTCGAACGTAATCTTTTGTTCTCAAGCATCTTGATATATCCTTGTTTCTTAATCTCGATATCATAAATTTCTCTCAGCGTTGTTACGATTTCGTTTGGTATAATGTCAAAATCAATACCATCATTATTCCTAATTACAGTCATTAACCCCAACCTTTGAAGTTCTCGTCTAACTTCTTTAATTTCTTCATATGAATGGATGATATTCTTCTTTTTTGGAAATTTTCCCAACTTAGACTCTAAAATCATATACTCTTCTTCTGAAATCCCCAATTTCTTTTGTATTTTTACTATAAGATTTTTTTCATCAATTGAAATTAAGTCTTCACTTTCCCATGCAGTATCTAAAATGAATGTAAACAATTCCAACTGCATTTTTCTAGGGTGATTTTTAGAGATAACGAACTCGTTTGATTTGTTCACAATTTGCTGTTCAAACTTTATTACTTCATCATTTAACTTCTTGCTTTCAAGTTTGAAGTCATCTTTGTTTAACAAAATATGTTTTAATATTATCGGGGTAAGTGTACGTACATTTCTACTACTATGAAACAGACAACCCTCGAGAGTTCCCAAAATATTCTCTTTATGTGAATACTGAGGTGCAGTTTTAATTAAAGCCTCTAATAATTCTTCATTTGTAAGAGACCGAAAATCAATCACATAGGCATTTGCAAATCTTTTTAACACTTTAATTGTCGAAATATTATTTACTACTTTCTTAAATTCCATTCTTTCCTCCTTATTTATAATAAAAAAGCAAATCAAAATTTTCATCAGTAACTCGTGTAAGTTTGATAAAAACATATAATTTGCTTTTCGTTATATTTTTTACTCATTGATTTCATCTAAGTTTTAAATTCTCTATTCGAAGATTTCTAACCTTATAATCGTTAAAGTAACAGGACCTTTACAAAGTGGATTTTAGATTTATAAATCTCATCTCAATCCAATTATATACCTACAATCAATAAAAACCAAGAAAGTTTCTTCTAACGAAACTCCACATGTCTTTCACGTTTTTACTTCTCTTTGGAAAGACATCATCCAAAATTCCATTTCGTAAACATATTAATTCTCTTTAATGAATAACACTTCTTATTTTTCACACTTTTACCACCTCGTTGCATACTAAAAAGAACAATAACTGAAGTTATTGATTCTTGTTTTTTCACCTTTGATAATAAACATAATCTATATTTAAAGTTTGTTCTTTGGTTTATACATTTATTACACCTTTCAATCCTTATTTGGAATGGATTGTTTTGTATTTCATGGAAGACTAAGAATTAAAAAAAACGTAATTAAAAAGAGCTTGGATTTCTCCAAACTCCGAATTAGTATATGTGACCTTTTATAAGTTTTGCCTGTCTTATTTTTTCCTCTGCATTGTATATTTGCTTATTAGTAAAATATTTTCTATACTTACCTTGTAGAATTATGTGCTCTACAGTTAAATCCGTTCTTCCTAGGAAGGCTAGTTTCTCGTAACCAGACTGCCATTTCAGTTGGTTAGTTAGTTTTTTTGCTGTTTCATATGGTCCATGATCATCCAACATTCTTAGAAATGGTTGTGACTTAAAACCATGTTCTTTCATTGCAGTCTTATATGCTCTCATAAAATCATTGTATAATTCAATTTGCATCTTCCTATCCATTACTTTACCTCCTTATATGGTTTCTTTGGACAATAGTCATTCAACGGGCAGTTGCTACAATCGGGGTTTACATTGTGACAATATTCTCTACCAATCTCCCATGTAGTTACATCATATATTCCAGGGAAACTTTTATTCATTTCTCTAGCTTTTGCTATTACTTCATAAGTATTATTCTCATCTTCAATTAGACCTAGTCTTTTGAAGACTTTAAGTACTTGTGAATCTGGTGAGATGTCAATACCAGCTAAATCTTTAAATGGGATTTTGAAATCTCTATATAGTATATTTACTGCCATTGTTGCAATTTTATTTCCAACACCCTTGAACTCTTTGAATCGTTTGACAACAATGTTTGAGTCTTTCTCATTATTCCAAATATTCGCTGGATTTCCATCATACTTTTCGGAAACTAATCGAACTCCTTTATATAAAACATCTGCCATTATATTTTTGTATCGATGTAAATTCTTTTCAACAAATACTTCTTCCATTTCTTCATACGAGAGTTTCTCTAAATCAGATATTTTTATACTTCCAAAAAGTTCTCTGAGCTTGTAAGGGATATGCCAAGCTATCTCTGCTTTTATTCCCCTATCCATAAGACAACCGATAAAGAAAGCTTCTGGATTGGTCTTTATGTCTTTTACAAACACATCTGATTCAGGATCATTTGTAAACATAAATGGAATTACATCTGCATCCATATACTCGTTATGTTTCTTACTTAATATTGATTTAATAGAGTCCAAGTCATTATTTTCATTAGTTTCTACATACTCGTACTTTTTCTTAGGTTTGTCTATTTTAACGACCTTTGCTTTTGGAGTATTTATCAGAGTATATAAGTCTACACCATTTTCGTCTTTCCATAATCTTGTTCCCGAACACTCTTTACCGAGAATTACAGCGGCTGCGATTGAGGGTGAAGTGAAGTTTCCATCTTCAGTTAAAACATAATAGTTGTTTTCTTCTTTGTATTCTAGTAACTTCAACGAGTCCCTTTTTCTGCCAATACTTTTTGTAAGTTTATCTTTGATTGGGATCCTCGCACCTTTAAACACACGCATTTCATTATTTTTCTTTGTTCCTATATTGTCACCAAGGTAAAACCCCTCAGCGATAATTTCCTTTGAAGTTGGTGTTTCAAATAAGAACAAATTCCAACTATCTATAGCAACTGTTGTGAATTCATCTTTTGTAACCGTTGTGCTGTATGAATAAGATTTAGGTTTTGTATTAACTTCATAATCAAGGTTATTGAGTTTATCAGGATCATTATCATACTCTATTGTTAAAACTGTTGATGTTGTTCGTGATTTTAATAGTATGTCAATTTTTTCATAATTTGGTTCATTTAACATATGTAGTGTAATAGTCTCATACCATTTGATATTCTCTTCTTCTCTGATGCTTTGAATCACTGTATTAATAATGATATATTCTTCATCAGTTGCAAGCTGTATAAAGTCGAATTTCTCAATAAAATCTTTAGGCAACTGTAGATAACCACAGTGAGGACAATCATAAATTAAATGCACGTTTTTTACAGTAATCCTATCTTTAGTTGCATTACCTAATCTGTCTACTTTGTAATCTAAAGTTGAAACACTATTTTTACATATCAGACATTTTTCACCAAAAAGTTCTTCAATTTCAACATTCAGTATCTCAGCAGACTTTATCATTAGGTCTGTATTCATTTTAGATTCACCTTTCAATATTTTTTGAAGATATTGTCTAGATATTCCAATTAATTCAGAGAATTGAGCCCTTGAATAACCATTACTCTCTATCAATGTTTCAAAATGTGTATCAATATCGTTTTCTCTATAAGATTTTATCTTCGTCACCTCGTCCTATTTTCGTTTACACAATGATGATATCATGTATTTTTCTAATTGTCAACAATTCGTTACATTTTAGACAAAAAGAAGATTAGCTATCGCTAAACTCCTTTGGAATGTTTTCTCTTATTGAAAAGTAATCCCCTTTTGAATTGATTATTAAGTGATCAACCAAGTTAAGATCTAAATGTCTACATGCTTTATGTATGTTCCGTGTTGTTTCTATATCATGTGGTGAGGGGGATATATCATTATTTGGATGATTGTGTCATAATATGATTGATGTTGCATTACGTAATAATGCAACTTTTTTAGTATGTCTTTAGGAGATATTGTTGTTTGGTTTAATGTACCTTTATATGCAGTGGAGTAATGTGTTGGGTGTCCTTTTGTATCTATACATATTATACCCATACATTCTTGTGAGTTACTACCAAACATTTGTCTGAATATATTAGCTCTTTTTTTTGGTGAAGTAATTGCATTCTTTGCAACTTTCTTTATTCCCCTATGTTTCAGATAAGTCTCCACTATTTCCATAATTGCTTCGAATAATTCATTATCTTCTTCTATGCAATCCTCTTTCTCAATTAGTTCATAATATCCACCATACTTGATGATTGCATCCCTTCTATAGATTTGTCTTGTCTCTTGATAACCTAACGATTTAAAGATAAATGCAATGTGATATCCTATACATTGCTTATCAAATCTGTTTAGGTTTAGTTGCATTAATTCTTCTTGATAGTACTTAATGAATACATGTACTGGTGATATGTTGAAATGTAGATTAAATACCATCAGTTTTATTAGAAATGTATTTGTAATACTATTATGTAATAGTGTCCATAATTCTGTTTGATCATAATAGATTGATAATAAGGGTGATGCACTACTTTTGAGGTTGTAAAAGTATACGTCCTCTAGAATGTCTATTTCCTTATAATGTAAGTTAATCAATTCTACTATTCTTTCTTACCGCTTATGAATGTAAGCTTCTCTGCAATGATTGCATTGGTTTTGATTTCTATATCATCTACTTTTATTACTTTCATTTTGAGTCTTGCCTTGATACCTAGTGTTGAATCTGTTGTTAAATAGTTTAATGCAGTTGTACTTAAGTGATCTGATAAAGTAATTTCTACTTCATCAGTTGCATATTCATTCTCACCTTCTTCTTTATAGTTGCGTGTAATGCTTAATGTGATTTCTGTTTGATCATTCTCTTTATTGATACTTTTAACTCTTCCTACAAGAATTATTTGATTTAACATTTACTGTTTCCTCCTATTATTGTTTTTCTTAATTCTCTTATTTCCAAATAAATACTCAAAGCTATCACTATTGAAATCTACTACATTTACATTCTCCGTGACGATTACTGTTTTATCTTTTGTATATGTCTCCGTTCTCCTAGATGCATTTAGTAGTTGATTTTGATGTCCCTTTTGATATCTGATTCGATTATCATACGCAAAGGGTTTTGTGATACTTTGATTTTTAGGATATTGTTTCTTTTTCTTTTGTGGATAATACTTTTTCTGCTCCATTTGATATCTCCTTTCACTGCATTAAAAAAGAACAATAACCGAAGTTATTGTTCTTGAATGATTTTCTTATGGACATATTTATAATATATGTTTGATTACTATCTATATCCGATTTTAAATATTCTCTATATATTATATATATTTATCTTATATAGAATTAGTTATGTATGAATTCTTATATGGATATGGTATAGGCCCCAAGTCAAAATATATATACTCAATCGGGGCCAGAATTGAGCTCAACACTATTAACTTACGCCGTGTCCCAGGGCGTTCGACATTCTCCATCAGGGAGTGAACCAATCGTTATTATATGTCTTATGTAGTAATTACTTGTTTTAGCTACGTTCTCATAAAGAAATATGTAGTTCGATTATTATCTTATTTTCTCTAAAATATATTCCTTTAGTTCTTGATCATGTACAAATACATAACACCCTTTCATTCCTCTAGAGAGTAATGTTCTGTATGTATTTCTTATTATTCTGTCTACTTTCTCAATCTTATAATGATCATTCTTCTTATATGCAGTTTTCCAACCTTTAACAGATTGGTCCATTTTAGATCTTTTAGATACATCGGTAATAACTTGATTATTTTCAATCAGTATATCTTTACCTATGATTACACCAACATAGTCTAACTCTAACCCTTGCGATGTATGGATACACCCAATCTCTTTAACGGAATCAGGTTTAATAATGAATGCTTGTCCGTCATTACTTAAGTTCCAGGACATGCCAAAATCATACTCCTCAATTACTATATCGTGATAATCAGTATTATTTCTGTTATCTTTCGGCCAATCCCAACAGTAACCTGCTAATAATCTTGATTTATTGTTCACTTGATTCTTCTCAAATATGGCATCTCTTAAATCGTTAGGATCATCAAACACTTTGAAATCAAACTCTCTCTGATTTAAAATTGGATTAGCTGTTTCTCTAATACCGAGAAGATTGTCTAACCATGCTAAATAACCATCACTGCCATTACATCTGAACTGAGATGAAAGTTCAAGACTATATACATCCGAGTTAAGTTGTGTTGCATATTCATTTATCATTTCGATACTACCGATATCTTTCAAAGTTACAACTTGATTTTCGTCAATAAAAAATATGTTCACAAGTGAGGAGTGAATGATTTCTTTTATTTGATTCTCACCAAGATTTTGAAACATCCCAGATTTTTCATTTAGCCTATGTGCTTCATCACAAATCAAAACATCAAAGTAGTCTAAACTAGTATCTATAAAAGATCCAGTTCCTTTAAATAAGTTATCTATAAAACTTTTCTTGAAATCTTTCTTTAACAGTGTTGAATATACTTCTCTAGGAGCTGCATTTCTTGTTATGTACTGAGCATTCTTGTCATTATTTAACATTTGTACAAGAAGGTTAATTGCAATAACAGATTTTCCAGTACCAGGACCTCCTTCAACAATGATCGTTCTTTTCTCATTATTAGGGTTGTTCAAAACAAGTTCCATAATTGATTCATAAACAACTTTTTGATCATCAATCATAAAAAACTCTTTGTTTCCTTTTAGCATTGATGAAACACTATCTGCCAAGGATTTAGAAGGTCTGATTCGTCCATTATCGATGCGATATAGAATATTATTCTCGTCACCAAATTTGATGTACTTCTCTATGAAATCAGTAAGTTCTTGAGTATCATCCCTTAAAAACGCTGGAGCTAAGTCCAGATATTCTTTATACCATTCGTCTAAAATAGGATTATTATACTCACTATTTTTAAAATTGTGCAAATATGAACATGGATAAAGGTGTATGTTCTCATTTTGGACAACTTCGTTATATTCCTTTATTAATTTTGCATATGTAAATGCCTGATGAGATGGATGAACTAGTTCTCTTTCTCTTCCACCTACAAAAGACTTAATGATTCCATCTTTATTTGTTTTCTTTGCTTTATCCCATTGTTTTAACTCTACAATCACCACTGATTCTTCCCTATTTGCATCTAATCCAGAAAGTATAAAATCAACACGCTTAGATGTATTAGGAACTTGATATTCTATTGCCACATTTGAATCATCGGGTACACTGCTTTGTATAAGTATATTATTCATATACTGCATTGAGTTTCTCCATGCCCTAATCTCCGCATGGTTAGCTTTTCCAAATCTAGATTCATATTCCTCTATGATCTTATCCTCAATCTGATTAGATAAAACATCTTTAGAAAATTGCTTCTTATCTGCTGTATAAACTATCATAATAAGTCCCCTTACAAGTTATTATATTTATTTGATTTACCAAAAGCCTTTTCTACAGGATATTTCTTCTCATTCTTCTCGATTTTCTCAATAAGTATTTCCTTCACATCAAATCCATAATGATCTGAAAGCATTAGACAATAGGCCATAATATCAGCAATTTCTTCCTTAACATTTTGAATATCAACATCACCAGAGGACCATTGATAGTTTTCTAACAACTCAGCAGCTTCAATAACAATACTCTTCGATAAATTCTCTGGTGAAAGAAATTGCTTCCAATCTCTTTCATCCCTAAATTTAATTAATTTCCCGATGATTTTTTTCATTATGACACCCCTTTTTTGATTATACTTTTAAATTACTATATAAACCAATTTTTTGCCCTTTAGAATTTCTCGGTAAAGTACCATAAAACAAATATTTGCCTTTATGTGTTGCTAAATATCTATCAGAGCAATATTCATATATAGTTGTCCTTATTTTCGATTCTACTGCTGATTCTTTTTTGTAGTTCTCGAATAGTATTTTTCCAACATTGGAGCTACTCACGTACCCATAGATTTCTTCAAAAGTTAACTCTCTTTTTTCATTGGTGAAGATATCTGTTATAAGACTCAGAATTAGTTCATTTTTTCTCATGAGAATGAACAGAAACATGGTATGTCATCCACATCTCTCACCTTTGCATATCTTCTTAATTCTTCTAGAGACATTTTTTCCAACACATTCTCTCTATGATATTTCAAGGTATAAGGTTTCCTATCTTTCTTCATCATAGATACGTCAAGATTAAACTGGTTTCTAAATCTTTCTTCCATTTCTTCTTGTTCTTTATAGACTTCTGGCCACTCGAGAAACAGGTTTCCATAATGATGCAAACCTCCACGTACACATCTTCCTTTGCAGTTTGCATGATGAAAACCTAAATCATACATTCTTGGTAACTTAATTCCCCACTCATTTTCAATTATGTATCTTGCCTTAACTTCAGAACTAATAGAATCAATCATTGGAAACTCACACTTAACTGGTTCTAAAGGAAAATGTTCATAATGTCTGATAAGACTATCTTTTCTGTGAAGCTCATGAGGTCCAATACCAAAATAAAGAACTGGCTCATATCCTTCGTCCCTAATATCTTCTATATAAATTAATGTTTGCCTTACCTTCAACTCCTCTGAACACTTAGCAAACCTTGCGTTACCAAGAAATTTTTGTTCGAAAAAGACATCCTCTGGAGTTCTTCCATCAACTTTTTTGGTAATATCAAGACCTATATATTCAGCGCACTCCTCCAAGAATCTATAATTATCTGCATCCTCCCACAAAGTATCTGTAAACAACAATATACAGTTTTCTTTACCATATCGATCAGATACCCACTTTGCAACATATGAGCTAGAAGCTCCTCCACTATACATTATTATATGTTTAACAGTTCTTTCCATTTTAATTCTCCTATTTAATGTATTTTTTTACTAATTCAATTATTAATTGCTCTAATTCAGCATCGCTATAGTACCTTCTTGTTGCATCAATAGTGTTAACAATGTTATCTAATGCATTTTCAGTTTTTCTAGATAAAGATACGTTTTGAACTAGTTTTTCTTTTCCATTCACAACTATGCTGCTAAAGTCAACATCTTCTTTTAAAAGGTTAATATCTTCTTCTATCATAAGCTCCATCTTTTCAAAGCTACTTTTTGTCCATCTTTCAATTCCAACATTCTCAACATACCTAGCATAATCTTCAATAATGTTTTTGCTGTTAATACAAAGAGATACAAATTTGTTATTCTTCTTAGAAATCTCATCCTGTGAAATCGCCCAATCTATAAGAGAAGTAGCTTGTAATCTACTTTTAATTTTTCTCTCAATGCTCTCTAACTTGTTTCCTAAGTTTAATTCAACAGCTTGGACGAAATACTCAATATCATCTATAAATCTATTATTTAATAATTCAGTAATGGCATTTCTTGGATTAATTCTTGATCCAGAAATGATTTTCATAAATTCAATGTTACTAATATCTAATCCTTCTAATTGTTGAGTAATGATTGGTAGATTAAGATACCAATTGTACATTCCAGCACAAACTCGTATACTTAGAGACTTATTCTCTACCTCGTATGGAATATTGTCAAAAACAGTCTCAAGTTTTTCCAAGTATTCTCTATTTTTGTTATCGAATACATTAAATGAGTATCTAATTCTATCTGAATCATTTAATATTGCATAAAACAAATCATCCGTATCAATAGATGGAATGAAAGATCCATTTGAGAAGAGCATCATGTCCTTCCATAAGTCTTTTATTAACACAAAAGTTAACAATAAAGAGATCTGTGGTCTAAGTCCGAATGGTTCATCCTGCAATACCGATACTAAAGAGGAAAGCAAATCATCTGGATAATCATTAATATGTTTAACCAAAACATCTTTTACGATTTTTAGTTTTTTAGCATTACCATTTATCTCCTTTAGATCCCTTATCACAGTATAATAAATTAAGTCAGTCGGTTTCGACCCTACAAAATAGTCATCTAACTCATCTGAACTCAAATGAATAACTTTGTCAAGTACAGTAATTAGTGCATTCGTTTGAATCTTAGTTAGCTCAAACATATTGATTTGATCATTTACAATATGTATTGTCTGAGAATATTTCTTTATAAGCAAATCAGATAAAATAGACTCGAATCTATCTAGTGATCTGATTTTTTTAGATTCACCATATACAAAGTATTGAACATCTTTACTGAATAGTCTTTTATAGAACTTGTCTAGTTCAATCTCAATCAAGGTAATCTCGTATTCTATTTCCTTATCAACATTAGGGTTCTCTTTTATATAATTAGTGTCCTTCAGTAATTGAGATAGAGCTATAAGTTTCTTTGTAACCTCATATAATTTTTGAATATCAAAGTCCATTACACCATATATTTCTTTATCATAATTAGAAGGAACTGCTTCTAAACCAATAAAAACCGGTATCAACTGATCACATAACAAATGTTTTCTCTTACCTTCAATTTGACTTGAACTAATAATATATTCAACAATACCAAATCTTGTCATTTCAAATTCTGTATTAAACTGTTTGGAGTATATGTATCTGTTTGGATTTGTTGATGAAATGTAATTGACTAAAGTGTTATCATCAATACTTAGCATAGCTAACCTATTTTGAACTTCCAAATTAACGTCAACGGGGCTACCTTCGAATATCTCCCATTCGGAAATAATAACGTTGAACCTTATCTTCTTTACTGCTGCCAGTTTATCTAAAAGTTTGATTGTTCTTTTCAAGTCTATTCCTAAGGAAAATGAAATAAACTCATCGCTCAATTGTACTACTGAGTTGCTCCCTGATATAGACCAAAGCATTATGAACTTAAATATTCTTAAAGAGTCTACAGTTGTTGAACTTGATGTCAAACTTCTTATATCATCAATATTTTTACGATAAATATGATATGTCTTGACATTATCTATATATGATTCATCAATATTATCAAAAAAGTAATCAGCTAACATGTCAGGATAATAGTATCCGTTATCATAACTAAAAAATCCAGTTAGACCAGATGATGATTCATCTTTTAGAAAGGTAAATAGTGTTCTTTCGTTTTGTCCAAAAACTTTTGAAATATTTGGTAACAAATACAAGGTAATCGGGTGAAGTGGATACAAAGATTCTAGAACTATAGTTTCAACTTCTTGATCAGAAAGCTCGTTTGCAAATACATTGAACTTTCTCATATTTAAACCCATATTAGAATCAACCTTTGGTTTTTCAATACCAACAAGAAAATCTTGAGTTATTTTTAAGAAAGTTGTGTAGTCACTCTTTATTTCATATACAGAAAATCTTTTTTCAACTTTTGCAAACTCTGATCTTTTTTCTCTTGATTCCAAGGAAAAGTAATAAGAGATTGGTTTATGAGTTACAAAAAGAGAAAGGAGATTCTTTGACCCGTTTGTTGCTAATTCTGCTAAATCTTGCATTATCCCCATAAATTGATTCAAATTGTCAGAGTCGATGCTCTGTAGTACTCTTCCGAACTCATCATAAACTATAAATAACCCGATTTTTCTTTTGTTTAGCTCTCTTAGAACAAACTCTAAGTATTCAATTACCTTGCTGTTTGAAGCATATGTAATTTTTGAACCGAATGTTATTTCCTCATATATCTCAGTAAATAATTTAACTATTTTTTCATCCTTTGATTTTAGTGATTTATTAAACTCATTATATGTATAATCTCTGTCAGTAAGTGCAGACTCAAATTGAATAAAAGCCTGAATATAATCCTTTTTCCAACGTTTTATTATCTTGCTTATTTCTGTAAATATTCCTGGGGTAGCAATATATATATCCCTTTTGAGAAGTTCTTCTTGAACTGTTGATATAATTGAACTCTCAAAGGAACCACTAAAGCCATTCAAAACAACAGGAATGAAATCGTAATTAATCTCCTGTGATTTACTTATAAGTGCACTAAAAGAATTGTCAATTGGATTATACTTGTTTGACAGTTTTCTTAATGCATTTTTAGAATAGCTTTTTGAAATAAGGTTTGCAATTATTGTTGAAACATATGACTTCCCAGAACCATAAGGACCATATGCAATATGTGATTTAGATGAATAATCAGTAATAACACTCTTCAGGACACCCTTGATAATCACACTATGAGAGTTTGTCGCAAAATAGTCATCTATTAATCTCTTATTATCGAGATCATATTTTACATTTATACTTGTTTTTAGTGTCATTGCTTCCACACTCCATATATGTCTTCTAGTAGTTCTTTACTACTCCTTGATTCAGAGATAATAACAGAATCTAAGTTGTTTGTTCTTGTGATTTCCACACCAAAACTATGTTTTGATAAGTCTTCAATAACACTAACTAATTGAGATCTTGTTAAATTATAAGCTTTAGATATTCCACATTCACTATTATGGATGTTATCAATTGTCAAAGGAATATTCTGCTCTTTCATATATGATAATATATACATAAATACATTATTTGAATAATATTCCTTCTTCAATGAAGTTTTCATGTATATGTTACCTTGTTTCAAAACTAAACCTAACTTCGCTAGCAGTGATATATTTTTATCCTCAGGGTGTGATTTATTCTTTTTTGTGTATGTTTGAAGCAAGCAGTCAATTTCTCTATCAAGAGTCTTTGATGAAGTCTGATTATTATATCTATGAATATCTTGTTTCAACTTTTCTCTCGTCATACTCTTTTCTTTATATACATAAAAAAACCAATGAAATCCTTCTGCAATCTCATTTTTTAAGTTTTTTTCTCCAATGGTTAAATAATACTGAATTAATAAAAGTGTCGTCTTTTTATCGCACCCAGGATCATTGTCCTTAACTTGATCACCAAATGTTGTAAATACATGTGTTTTATTCGAATCGTTAAATCTAATTATATTGGCTACTTCTAGCCAAAATCTAAGACTTTGATGCATGTTTTTTCCGATACCTAGTTTACTGTAGAAGCTTTTGTCGTACATAGCGGTTAAACTCATGCTATCTAATGACTTTATTCCTTTATTAATCCAATGTTCTTTTAAATAGAAACTTTGATGTCTTCCGTAACTCATGACTTTCCTCCTATGGAAGTATACTTCCAATTGCTAATTACTCGTTTTAAATAGTACACCTTTTACAATGTACTATTTATTATATCATTTTATCAATTGGGAATAAACATCCAACTTATAATTTCATTCGAATTTTTACATACATGTATAATGAATTAAAGAAATCATCATATCTTCTCTCAATTGTAGTTGAGTATTCATCAAAATCTTTTAGACAATTATTAATTTTATACTCATCACTTAATAGAGATTTATATTTTGTGTACTTCATTGTACTAATATAGTTGTTTTCGAATGCCGTTAAATAGGCTTTATTTAAAGGACTATTCAACTCGTGTTTTGTATCTTTTCTATACATATCAGTTTTGTACTCTTTCAATGTCTTACCTAACTCTAATGGATGTACATGGTCAATATCTAGTCTGTATCTGTTATTTTTAGTAAATGGGTACGATAATGTTGAAATAAAACAATCATTTATTTTTCCGTCAATATCACTAGTAAGAATTTTAGACTTGTATCCATCTTTTATTCCATACTCACAAATGAACTGAGAGATAATATTCATAGGTTCAACATCTCTATTTCTGCATAACAAAATGTCTTTTCTTATGGTTTTATTACTTTTTCGTCCATCTTCTGACAACTCAGACCAAAAATCTTTAAAGAAGCTCAATACATTTTCATCTTTAATAATACTTTGAATCAATACTCTTAGATCAAACAATGCAGTTGTATTTTGATCAATTCTATATCTACCTGTAAATCTGCTAAGAAAATACCAAGCAAGTATCTTGTCTATATCTTTCTCTTTAACAGTTCCAACTTCTAATTTTAGTGCAGAAAGAACAAATAACATCCAGAAATTGTTTAGTTTGACAATATTGGTTAAACCGCACCTAATCTGTAATAACGATGCGGCCCAATTCATTGAATCAATTACTGTAACTATAACATTTTTTATTGAATCACCATCTAGTTTCAAAATTCTACTAGATTTATATGTATTAGGGAGATACTTCTCATCGTCATTTGCATTTGCATACATTAAAAGTTTAATAAGTTGATCTAAAACTTTGTTCGGAATGGGTTTCTTGCAATCAGAATCAATCATATACTCATGAAAGTTCCAGTCAAGATTCTGTGAAGTGTTATTGCTTAGTAGAGTTTCTTCAGTGTTCTTAACTAAACCATACTTATCAACTTTTTTTAACTCTGACTTTGGTACAATCTTTGAAAAATTTTCCATAATAACATCATACAATCTCTGGTTATTATCTTTAAGTGAGTAGTGTGATGCTAATATATCTAAATCAGTAAGAGGTTTACCCGATTTATTCATTATTTGATATGTTTTTATTGCTTTTTGAATATTGTTTTTAATAGTGATTTTCTCTAACTTTATTTCTAATATTTCTTTTGCATAAAGCATAAAATCATTGGTCCAATCTTCTGCTTTTTTTGATAACTCATCAATTTCGTTAAAGTCCATATCAATATTTTGTCTCATAATATACTCTACCTTTGCAGCAGTAAGTAATTTAAGGTATACTCTTAGTTTCTTCTCAGATAACATATTAACTGGAATCACCGGTAGTTTACCAGATACATTTGGATAATCATTATTACAGTCAATGAAATCAATATTATCCTCAACAAAATCATCATAATCGATACCTTCGCCTATTACTGGGGATTTAAAGTCGAATGTGTCAAGACCAAAATAGTCTGTATCTTCGTCTAATACAATAAAGTATTTTCTTTTGTATTTACCGTTCATAGAGGTATTATGATAAAATCCCGTAAATGCAATCAATATTGATGTTAATCTTTGTTGTCCGTCAATTAAATATTCAACTTTCCTAATAGAATCATTACTATAAACATCTTCTTTGTTGAAGAACAGATATGGTATACTTCCTAATTTATCTTTATATGTAAGAATTGCTCCAATTTTAAGTTTAAATAAAAGGGATCCAATTAGTTTTTTTACATTATCCTTGTTCCAGCTATACTCACGTTGAAAATTAGGGATAACTAGATCTGTATCGTAAATATTCTCTAAATATTCTTTTATACTTTGTTCCATACCCTCACCTATATTCTTTCTATGTACTCACTAATTTTAATATTTATATCGTTCTCAAATTTCTTAAACCACATTAAACCTTGTCTAGATATTAACATCTCATCACCAACTTTAGCCAATGTTCCCAATAAAACTTCAACAGATGCTTTTGCTACAGAATCACTAATCTTATTCAATACGTTCATATAAAACTTGTGGTTTGTATTAATCATACAGAAACATATCCCGTGATTGTATTTAAATTTGATGAAATCATGATCATTATCCATCGCCTTATATTCGATATTTACTTGGTTAGTCTTCACAAAATCAATAAAATCATCAGATGCGTCTATATCTAGTAACTCATTAACATATTCCTTTAATACTTTCTCATCTTCCTCTTTATGTCTTTTCGTGAAAGAGTTTGGAATAATATCTTTCTTACTACTCTCCACGATATTAATTGCATGTTCAGATGGTTTTAAGCTTGTAAGATTCTTACTAGATTTCCCTTTTCGTGCACCACTTTGTCTCTCATTGTTTATTTTGTACATCTTAGATATCATTTTACTTATGTAGGGTTCTAATACTTCCCATACATTCAACTCGCCTGAGTAATGGCTTTGCTCATCTTTTGTAGGTCTTTTGAGCTCAACATGCTGCTTGTTACTCGACACTCTAAATACTTCATCTAGTTCTGGTTCGAAAAGTATTTCACAACCCCACCATCTATTATTTGGTTTATTAATTGAATCGTAAAATTGAAAACGACCAAAATCAACTTCTCTACGAGCTCTTACTACACTAATACCCTCATATTTCTTAATATACTTCCCGATATGAGTGTCTCCAGGATTTGCTTTTCCTAGATTGTCAGCTGCTTCCCTATAGAACTTAGATTTTACAATTGAAAATTTTAGAGTTATATAACTTTCTGATGGAATGATGTGATCTTTAAAGTACTCATACTTTATTTTAATTTCACCACCAGGGGTTTCATCACTAATATAAGGTTCAAAAATGGGTTCACTATCCTCTTTTCGAATAGCTTTACTACCTAGATGAACTTTCGAACCAAGAAAACTGTCATTCTCGAGTAAAAACATCGGGTCCTTTGCCTTAATGTATCTTGGAGTAGTCCAAACCTCATTCTCCTCTAGCCTAATCCTCACTTCACCTGAATCAAGAAAGTATCTATATGTTTTTCCAAGAGCTTCATCAAATCTATTAAACAACGTTTGAACCTGCTTGACATTGCAATTGTCAACTCCTCTCCAAACTACAAGCGTACCACTTTTCTTAAACTCATTTGTGATATACTTCTTATATTTTTCTGGAATACCCTCGACTACAGGAGGTAGAATTTTTTCCTGTTCTCCCTTTCTCATCATTATTGTATCCAAATATACAAACAATGGATCCTCGTATTTTTGCCAGGAATAAACTTCAACTCTAGGTGATGCAAACAGTGATGATTGAGCTAAACCGACTCCAAATCTACCTATTCCCTTTCTCCGTTTTCGATCTCCCTCACCAAAAACTAAGCAACTAAAGATTTGCTCATAATCCATACCTGTTCCATCATCTAAAAAAGCAATATCATTAATAATTTTATTTCCTTTTCTACCCGTGGTAGAATCTGCAATAATAATTACGTTCTTTGATTTTGCCTCAACAGAGTTATCTACAATCTCTGATGCTGCACTTGCAATATCTTTGTATTCAGTATATCTAAGTGTTTCAGCCATTTCTTTAATGTTAAATATATCTTTACCTTCATTCATTTTTATCAACTCCAATACTCATCAAAATAAGAAAATGCTTCGTTTTCATTAGAAAATTTTTCAAAATTATCTTCAATATCAATTAATAAACAAGTGGAGTTCCCCCCCATTTTCGGACCCCTCAATCCTCTTCCTAACATTTGCGAGTAGAGCACAATCGAGTTGGTAGGTCTTGTTATGAATACACATTGTATTCTAGGGGAGTCAAAACCTGTAGTTAGTACTTCAAAATTAATCAAAATATTATTTTCTCCTTTATTAAAAGAAGCAATGTTTGATTCCCTTAAATGATTACTCATTTCCCCATATACACTTGAAGTGCTGATGCCTTTGATGTTCAAAATCTGTTCAAGAAACTTTCCATGATCTACAGAGCATGCAAAAACTATTGTTGGTGTATTCATCTTATCAAGCTGAATTAGTTTCTCGATGATTTTTTTATTTCTATCGGCAATTGCAGAAAACATATATAAGATTTTATTATCAAAATCAGTATCATTTCTTTTTTTTGTGAAATAGATTTCATCATTGTTTTTGTATGTGATTATTTCACGTTCGATTTTAGAAAGAATACCTCTCTTTTGAAAATATTTAATAATCTCTCTGTCTTTCTTTTCCACAACCACATATTCTTGCGGACTCATTTTCAAGTAATCCACCTTATTTATGTCAATTGAAAAAATTCTTTTATCAAACATATTTGCCAATAAGATATTTTCCTCACTATCATCAAAATCTCCATATTTTCTTCCTGGTGTAGCAGTTAACCCCAATAAGTATTTATTATTATCACCCGGAAAAACTCTCATTAAACCCTCAATCGCATTTCTTGTTTCTTTAGCTAAACATTTGTGAGCTTCATCTGCAACTATACCAACGATATGTTTTCTCAAAACAGTATACTTATCATCATCCCTTTTCAGTAACGATATCAGTTTCTGGTAACTGATAAAATAAATGCAACTGTTCATCATAGGTTGATCGAGGCTATTAAATCTAATATGAATGTCATCGTGACCTAAAGCCGTCCAGGTCTTTAAAAAAGCATTATACGCTTGTTCAAGTAGTTCTTTAGTATGTGCCAACCATAATAACACTCCTTTTTTCTTTTTTGTAAATAAGTAGTTATTTATAACAATATGAGTTGCTGTTTTAGTTTTACCGGTCCCTGTGGGCATATGTAGAATCATTCTTAGTAATAACGGTTCTTGTTGTAGTGAATCAAGTATTTGCGTTCTGATTAAATACTGATAATCCAACAACTCATAAAAGATTGAATCATTTCTAGTGTATACCTCGTGTTCAGTTCTCTCATTCTTTTGTGGTTTCATTCCGAGAAATTCTAATAAAACCTTTTTGAACTTACCTTTATACTCCTCCTGATAAACATATTTCAATAGGGATTTTTTGTCACCTTTAATTGACAACATTTTTGTCAAATATTTTATATCATTTTCAGGCATCTCATTGATTAGAACCACTCTTAAATTAGCCTCTGATAAAAAGTCGTCAAAACTAGACATACTTATAAAATCAATAATCCGATTCCTATCATTAAGAACATCTGATAAATCGCTATCACTTGACAAGTATTCTACTATTCGTTTGTTTAAAAAATTCCTTAAAACTTCAATATCAAGATTTCTTAGTAGTTTATCTAGCATAGATAACACCCCTATCATCAATGTGAATATTTAATAATCTCCAAAAAAATTTACTGAGAATACTTTAGTATAAATAAAGTGCTATTTTATAAAAAAATATCCCTGTTTATAATTATACCACAAACAAACAGTACTATCTATATCAAGATAGTACCAAACATGCTATTTTACGTATCTTTATAGCCTTGGTGCAATACACCTCGGTTTAGCTGTACTAATATTTTATCAAGTAAATGATTTTATTTTTTTTGGTTGTTTTTTTTATACTATTTTATATTATAACACTTTATGGTTAGAAAAAGTAAATAGTTTCGTTAAACGAAACTTTGATTTATTTATATGTTTTTGTTTTTATATTCCTCTTTAGATAAAGCGTATGTTGGGAAATATGTATCTAGTTTTTCTAGGTATACGTCTTCTTTGTATATGAAGCCACTTTTTTCGATTACTCGTTTACTACCGATGTTTCCTAAGTGATGTCTTATAACTATTTTGTTTAATCCTAGATAGTTAAAACCAAAGTCTAAGACTGCTTTACATGCTTTTGTCATGTATCCTCTTCCCCAGTAATTACGGTTAAGACAATATCCTATTTCTGCGATTTCTCTTTCCCAGTCTACAAAAAAGATGTCACAAGTACCTAACATTTTGTTTGTTTCTTTATGTACTACTGCATAAGCAGAAGGCACACCCTTTGAAGGTCTAGATAAGAAGACTTCTTTCACTGCATTTTTTGCTTCTTCCACTGTTTTATAAGAATCCCAGAAAAGAGTTTTTGTAACGAGATCATCACTACCATAATCATACATATCTTTATAGTCTTCATAAACAACAGCTCTTAGGTATATTTCACCTAGGTCATATGTTGGAATATTGGTTAGTTTATCTATATTTGGTTTTTCCATAGCTATCTCCCTTAATATTATAATTTATTGTATTTATCTGATTTACCATATGCTTTTTCAATTGGATATTTTTTTTCATTCTTTGTTATTTTATTGTTCATTATTTCTTTGATGTCAAAGTCATAGTGATCACATAACATATATGTATATGCAAGAACGTCAGCAATTTCTTCTTTCACGGCTTCGATATCTAGTTCTCCTTCTCCCCATTGGAAGTGTTCTAAAAGTTCTGCTGCTTCAATCATAATACTTTTTGATAAGTTTTCTGGGGTGTGAAATTGTTTCCAATTACGATCCCTTGTAAACTTATTTAGTCTATCTATTATATCTTTCATATAATCACTCCTCGTTCTCTATTTTAACACATTCTAGTTGATTTTAATCAATCATTATTTGGAATATTGAATAGTAAAACGGAATACAAAAGTGTATTCCGTTTTTGTTTATTTGCTTTCTTGAATGGTTATTGTTACATTACCTACTTTATGTCCTGTTTCAACATACGTTTGGGCTTTACCAAGATCATTCAATGAATAGTTGTTTCCGTGAAGTGGGGTTAATGTTCCTGCTTGTAGCATTTCTTCTAAAATGCTTAGATCGTTTATTTTTGTGTTTGGTTTACGGAGACCTGCCGCCATAAATCCCGCTCTTTTTTTAAGCGAATTCTTTTTAAATAAAGAATTTATCATTACGCTTGGAGAAGGGAATGTTGTCATGTAGATTCCGGTAGCTTTTAATGCTTTTTTTGATTTTTTGTATGAGGACTTCGCTACTGCGTCAAAGATGATGTCATACTTGTTATTTTGAGCTGTGAAATCATTTTTTGAGTAGTCGATTACATGGTCTGCACCTAGAGAGGCAACTATATTTACATTTTTGGTACTGCATACACCTGTTACTGTTGCTTTGTAGTGTTTAGAGATCATTACTGCCATTGAACCTACTGCTCCTGAGGCACCATTAATTAAAACAGAGTCTCCTTCTTTTATCTTTCCAAGTTCTGTTAGGAACGGAAGAGCTGTGATTCCTCCGTCTAATAAAGGGAGTGCGTTTTTGTAGTTGATATCTTTTGGTATTTTCTTTAATGTGTTTTTTGTAACGTCTACACTTACATATTCTGCATACGCTCCTAAACTCATTCCGTTTGAGCCATATACCATATCACCTTTTGTAAAGGGTAAGTTTTTGTTACCTACTTCTTCTACAATTCCCGCAAACATTTCTCCATGGATTTTCACTTTTGGTTTCAAGACCCCTGAAAACAGTCTTGAAATAAGTGGTTTACCAGAGCGGAAATTGGCATCTGTTGGTGAAACAACAGCTTCTAATACTTTAATCAAAACTTCTTTTTGATTTATAAGTGGTGTTTTCACTTCCACCATTTCATAAACATCCGGTCCTCCATATTTTGTACAATAACTTGCTTTCATAACTTTCTCCTTTCAAGCGTTACTTATTTACTTATATATTCTTCTACAAGACGGTAAGCAATTGAACCTACTCTAATGTGATTTAAGGCATCTTCTTTTTCATACCAGTTTGCCTCATCTACTTCCTCTTGATTGATTGTGAAAAAGACTTCTAATGTATGTGAAAAAATCCACACATCAAGACTTCTTTTTTTTCGTAATAATAACTGTTTAGATATTCTGTATGTTATATTGCTATTCCCACTTCTTCTAACACTTCACAAGTTAAGGCAGATGCATGGGATTGACCTATACCAACCCCAATAGATGTTGCTAACTAACAATATTATACTATAATTTTTTCAAATTAAGAAACATTGATAAACATCATAAACAATTAACTTAAAGGAGGAATACTTTGATAATTGTCTCAAAAACAATTATCATTACTATCATATTACTGAATCAGCAACGCATGCTCCAAGCGATGAAATTGATGGAGTTATCTTGATTGAATTCTAGAATCATCTATTCATTAAAAAAAACTATAACGATAGACAAATCGTTATAGTTTTTTAGTCTTAGTTATTGCAAGTTATTTCAACTGATACAAGAAAACTCCTATTGCCATTAGAACGATTGCACCTACTTGTTTTAAATCAAGAGGGACTTGTTCTACTCCAAATAAACCATAATGTTCAATAATTTTGGATGAAACCATTTGAATCAAGACAGAAATCATAATTGTAATTAATACTCCATTTACAGATATACTCTTTGAAATCGTATAAATAATGATTACACCAAGGGTTCCTGCTAGGATATAGAGTGGTTTTATGTTTGTGATGAAGGATATGTTTTTATCCGGTGTAAAAAAGTAGATAATGATTGCTGCTACTAATCCAAAAAAATGAATAATAACAATTGTTTCAAAGAAACCAACTTCATTCCCCATTTTAGAGCTAAATGCTCCTTGCAACGTAATTGCGATACCGGCTATTAACGGTAAGATTAAATATATCATTTTCATTCCTCTATTCTTCATAAATATTTCCACCAGACATGGTTTTCAATTCTTCTACTTTTAGGATGGTTATTGTCATATTATCTCTTTTGATAATGTTATTATCTTTTAATTCATTCATTACTCGTTGTAAGTGTCTGTAACTAGTACCTACTGTCTCTGCGATATCTTTTAAACTAATCACTATACGATTATCTTTATCTCTCATAGAGAGTAAGAAACTCGCTACACGTGCTTCTACTTGATATACAAGTCGGTGTGATTTTTGGATATCACTTGTTAGTAGTTTATTGGAAACATGTTTCACTAAAAACTGATAGAAAGTAGCGGAATCACTATATAATTCATTAATCTCTTTATACGATATTTTAATCGTAGTTACTTCATCAAATGCCTCTACATTACAAGTAGCGTTTCTATCTGTGATAAACTCTACATCACCTAAAAGAGTAAACCCTCTTGTGGTCTTAATTAAGAGTCGTTTTCCATTTTCATAATCTCTTGTAATTCGAAGTCTTCCGTCTAATACAATTTCTAAATGATCAAGAGGATCATTCTCAAATATCATCATTTCTTTTTTCTTATAAGTATTAATCTTAAAATCTTCTTTTTTATGTTTCACTAAAAACTCATTTAACACGATATTAAAATTATCTAAATAATTCATAATGATCACTCCTCACTTGTATTGTTGCATAGATATCTAATTCCATTATAGGACATTTGTCCTATAAATGATACAAAATAAAAATAGGATAAGTTATCCTATTTCAATTTCACTAAACTATAATACTTTTCCAATTGCCTGTGAAACTAAGGTTGCACCAGCTGAATTAAGGTGAACACCATCAAGTGTTAAATGTAATCCTCTCTCTTTACTAATCTTATCAATTTCTAGAGGTTCTTTAACTAAGGTATCATTTCTTAAAGTCATTAATTCTTTTGGTATATAATCACTTTGCTTTTTGTCTTTTAGAAAATCCGTAAATACTTTATTTATATCAATACATATTAAATCTCTATTTACGGCAATGTCTTTTATGATATCAACATATTCTTTTACAAGTTTATTCCAATGGTTTGTTGTGTTTTCACCAAGAATAGCTGGTGTGACAACGATCACTTTTTTCGTTTTTGTAAGCAAGTAATCTAGGGCATCATTATAACGAGATCGAAATACGTTTAAATCTTTTTCTGGAGATTGCTGCATTAATACTTTAAACACTTTGTGCGTGAAGTTCAGTTGAGAAAACACTTCATTTATGCCTACAAAGAAAACCAAAGAATCAAAACTTTCTAAATTGAGTTTCTTCATTCGTTTATTAATACTTCTAATTGTATCTCCACCCTTACCCATGTTCGATAAGTAACAGTCTTTTAAATATATCTTATCTACAAAGTTTACACCAGGTATACCTTCTGTGATACTGTCTCCAATAAACCCAATTTTTTTCGCATACATTCAATCGCCTTCTAACTATTGTTTTTATCTTTATACATGTTTTGATCAGATTCATGAACAAGTTCTTCCGTTGATTTAGTACCATCTTGAAAGGCAATACCAATCGACACTCCAATATTACATGTGATTTTACCGAATACAAAATCTTCGGATATGACTTCTTTTATTTGCTTCGAAATTCGATTAATCGCTAGTTCATCTATCATTCCATCAATAACAATTAGAAATTCATCTCCGCCAAGACGAGCCAATAAATCTGTTTCTCTTATACACGATTTTAGTCTAGTGCTACCTTCAACAAGTACACGGTCTCCTATTGGATGCCCATACGAGTCATTTACAGCCTTAAACTTATCAAAATCAAGAAATAGTAAGGAATATTGTTCGTTTCTTGTATTTAAATAGTTGATTCTAGAAAACACATTAGAGCGGTTTGGTAGTCCTGTTAAAAGATCATGGTTTGATGTAAACTCCAGTACTCTTAATTGTTGTTCTTGAGCGTATTTAATTTCATCTGTCATTCTTGAAATCAAAAATGATACGAGTAGTAACACACCCACAACGATAAAGAATACGTTTCTTAGTTGAATAAACTGTGATGTACTAAAGAACTCAACTTCACCAAAGATATAAATATCTCCACTATCAGAATATACATCTATTTCTCTACCAATTGAATTTGTAATGGCATCTGAAAACTTAACGTTATCAATGATCAAACTTGTATAGATCTCACCGTGAAACAGATCTTGAGTTATCGTTTCTGAGGATTCAAACAACAAATCATATTCATGATACTTGTTGAATGTTTCATCAAGTTTGTCCTGATACATAAAACCATACTCTATATCTTCATTACTTGAATTTAAATAGTAACCTTCTGAATTAACAACTTCAAAGTTTGTATATTCCGAACTAGTTACTTCATCATTCTCAAATAGTTGTTTTACCAAATAGTTAACTAAAATCATCCCGATTTTTTCCCCATCATCGTTATAGATTGTAGAACCGAGGCGTAACATCTCTTTAGGGACACCATCAATATACTCTATTTCACCATTCTCAATATTTAGATCGATCTTACTCATATATAAAACATCATCATCTAAGACAATCGCATTCTCGAAATAATATCTACCAGACTTATCTTGCAAGTCCAATGTATCAATCACTAAAGGATTACCATCATTATAGTTTACACGAAAGATTTCCATTCCGCTATTATCTATAATCCTAACTTGATCGTAGAAATTTCGATTATTAATCCAGTCAATAACGTCCATTTCAATAGATTCTTTTGCATCTTCATCTTTAAATATCGTATTGCCGTCTGTATACTCTAGTAAATCTCTATTTAGAATAATATCTTCCAGTAACAATACATCAG